>Ga0307994_1000107_pt1 | contig 67247 bp, 59 predicted proteins | sample EllFjometagen261_FD_203171 | JGI IMG/M metagenome (GOLD analysis project Ga0307994, IMG submission 203171) | Marine microbial communities from Ellis Fjord, Antarctic Ocean - #261 | ecosystem: Environmental > Aquatic > Marine > Unclassified | place: Southern Ocean | collected 2014-11-02
GCAAACAAGAAACATCATGCCGCCATAAGGCAACCTATTCAAGGCTGGATGGGCCATCGAGAGCCGTTTACTTTCGATCCCGATTACAAGAATGCGGCAGGCGTGGCGCAATTTCTCACCGGCACGCCACCAATTCTATCGCTCGCGGTATTGGACAGCGCGCTCGATGTCTTCGCGGATATCACAATCACCGATATCAATAGAAAAGCCAATGCTTTAGCTGAGCTATTTTTAGATTTAGTGACGAACGACAAAGACCTGCATTGCCTGGCTCTAGAATCCAAGGCAGATTCTGCATTACGAGGAACACAACTGGCGTTCTCACACGCAGATGCCTATGCCATTAGCCGTGCCTTGAACAAAGCTCGCGTTGTAGTAGATTTTCGCAGCCCCGATATTATACGCTTCGGGTTTTCCCCCCTATTCCTTCGCTTTGAAGATATCTGGCGAGCAACTCAGACCATAAAGGAAATAGTAAAAGAAAAAACGTACCTGGCTGATGAGTTTTCTCAAAGACTCAAGGTTACGTAGATCGTCGCAGGAAGAAAGAAAGCTGAAGAAGGCGATGACTTGATGCAGCTCAACCTTCAACGACTATTCCTGATTCTCTCTCAAATGTCGCTGTGAGATTTCATAAACCGAGCTAAACCAGACTGGCTCATCGTTGAGATTCGGCACGAGTTGAAAAACTTCACCGCCTCCCTCCATGAATTGTTCTCGGTATTCGATACCTATCTCATGAATCGTTTCTAGACAATCTGAAACAAATGAGGGGGTAACTACCGCAATTTTTTTACAACCAGATGCAAGCAATTTTTCCAAATGATCATCCAGATAAGGCTGAATCCAAGCCTGATTACCAAACCGGGATTGAAAGGCTATAGAATATCTATCTTCACTCCAGCCTAAGGCCGCAACCACATTTTTCGTCGTGCCCACGCACTGCGCTCGGTAGCAGAGGCGATTCTTGTCTGAGATCTGCTCACAGCAGCTCCCAAATTCACAGACACCGTGAGTGTCTGCCTTCTTTATATTTGACTCTGGCAGGCCGTGGTAACTAAACACCACATGATCCACCTGCTCTTCTTGTAGATGCTTACCAATTAGGTCCGCCCAAGCTCGAACAAATGCTGGCTCAGCATAGAGGTCATCGATGAATTGCAATTTGGGAGGAGTTTTCCATTTGGCGGCTTCTTGCCTTACTTCATTAAATACAGAAGCGGTGGTGGCTGTCGAGTACTGCGGAAAAAGAGGCAACACTAAAATTTCATCTTTTCCCTTGCTTGCCAACTCTGCCATCGCCTCGGATACGAATGGCTGGCTATAGGCCATGCCGTTAAGCACCAACACATCTTCTCCGGCGCTTGCATAAGCGCTCTGCACACTCGCTTGTAGCCTATCAGCATAGACCTTCAACGGTGATCCCTCGTCCATCCAGATGGTCGCGTAATCCTTGGCGGTCTTTGGGGCGCGAAATGGCAAGATGATCAGATTACGCAGTAACCACCTACCCAGCGGATTCATATCAAAAACATAAGGATCCGAGAAAAAGTACTTATAGAAGTCTCTGAGACCCTTTGCGGTTGGTTCGGCTGGTGTACCGAGATTTAACAATAAAATGGCTTTTGACATAAGGTTACGACTGATTTCCTGATTGTGGCGACAACCCATTACTACGTTCAATCCCTGTAAACAGGATCAGTAACAGGGCAAATATCTGCGACGATGCTTGTGCGGGGATGGTAAAGCGAAACCGCCCCTAGATGCCAGTAATTCGCTTGCTTACATTGGACACTTGTAGCGTCAAGCAGACTTCAAATCGCCTAAGCGTCAGTAGACGGAGCCCTGTCAGGCCTATATGACTACGCATATTCCACAGCTTTTCTGCCGCTAGTTCCAAGCCTATGGAGAACAGGAGGAAAATTATGCCGTAGTCGCCAAAGTGCAGCATCTGATCCGCATCTGTCATAACTCCTATTGTAGGATGACCTAAAACGATGTCGGCACACAAATAACCTAAAATTGATCCTAGACCGATCTTCTTGAAAAGTGGGACTGCTATGACGGCTGCGAGAAGATAATACAGCGCATAATCAACAGACGATCGGTATAAATAAAGACATCAATTTCGGTGCTTAGACGGTTATTACGACGCAAGGTGAGTTTTGTGCAAGTCAAAATCTCGCCTAGCCAAGTGCCAATTTATTTTGCGGCGCAAATGTAGTTGAATCGAGAGCCTTCTAGGTCGATTCGATGGCTTAAACGGGCCCTTAATTTGATTTCACTTTTCAGTTACTAATCTATGCAGCTTTTCATTCAATTCAAAAATATTCAATGTATCCCATAAACCGCTATATAGCCCGTAGCCACTGGCCTGCAGCAATTTGAGTAGTCTAGTAACAAAAACTATTAAAATGTGCTGCAATCTTATTGGAAACCAGTAAACTTAGGAGCTCAGGACAGATTTCCTAGTAGTATAAATTTGAATAAAGAGGGATAAGACGTGAAAAAACTTTTGGGATTAGCCTTAGTAGCAGCTGCTTTTGCGGGCACAGCAAATGCCGGCGAACGAGTTGGTGATTTCGCTTTGATCGACCATCAAGGTGCCATCCAACACATGGCTTGGTACAACGATCACAGCGCTGTAGTTATCATGCCTATGACGAACAGCCAGGACGACGCAGCAAGTTTAAAGGCACTCCAAGGGACATATGCTGAACAAGGCGTTGAATTCTTCCTACTAAACCCCGGCCTACATAATGATCGCGCCCTAGTACAGAGCCAAGTTACGGCCTTAGGCCTAGATCTTCCAGTATTGATGGATGACGCCCAGCTCGTAACAGAGCTGCTAGGTGTGAGCCGCCTAGATGAAGCCATTCTTTACAACCCAAGTAATTTCGAGCTGTTATACCGCGGCCCTATTGACAACATGGAATCTTCGCTGCGGCAACTGCTCGCTGGCGAGAATTTTGAGATGGTTTCTGTTGCAAGCAACGGTCCTGCAATCGAATTTTCAAACCTAGATGCGCACGCAAATCTTTCCTATGAGAACGATATCGCACCAATCATCGCCGAGAATTGTGCTAGCTGTCACCGCGACGGCGGCATCGCGCCTTTCGCCATGGATAGCAGTCTTACCATCCAAGGCTGGTCGCCGATGATTCGAGAAGTGGTTATGACTAAGCGCATGCCCCCAGGCCAGGTTGACAATAAAGTCGGTCACAAGATGAAGAACGAGATGAATCTTAGTGACATGGAGATGCAGAAACTTGTGCGCTGGGTAGACAGCGGCTCTAAAGTGGACAGCGAGAACGACCCCCTAACAGCTCTAACATGGCCAACTGACAAGTGGTCTCTCGGCGAGCCTGACTTAATTGTAAAGGTTCCTGAGCAATCCATTCCTGCAACAGGCGTTGTAGACTACATGGATATCCCTATCGATCTTGGCCTGGATAAAGACGTCTGGATTAAGGGTAGTGAAGTAGTTCCTGGCGATCCGGCCGTGCTTCACCACATCATTACCACGATTGTCCCACCAGAAGGTGCCCCTGATTTTCAGCAAATCCTAATGGAATTACTAGCATCCCTGCCAGCTGAGAAAGCGCAGTCGATTCGCGCTACGCTTTTCGCCGCGGTAGCATCAGGCCAACAGCCCGACATCGGCGCGATCTTCAAGGAAATCCCTGAGTTTGATATAGGCACCTTACTAGGAAGTAGCGATCCAGACCTAGGCTCTGTCGCTGGCTATGCTCCAGGTAACAATATTTCGCTTAACCCCCCTGGCGTTGGCGGCCTATTAAAAGCCGGCACCACGCTTAATCTGCAAATGCACTACACCACTTCAGGCAAAGAGACTACTGACTCGACTGAGATCGGCATCTACTTCTATGACGAAGGTGAAGTGCCTAACGAGCGAATGTCAGGCGGCGTAGGCAATGCCTTCTCAATCGCCATTCCTGCTCAGGCGAAAGATCATGAGATGGAGCTAGTGACACTTGTTCCTGAAGATGCGGAACTGTATAGCCTTATGCCGCATATGCATTTCCGCGGTAAGCGCATGAAGTTCACTGCACAATATCCTGACGGCAGCGAAGAATTGCTGCTATCGGTTCCTGCCTACTCCTTCAACTGGCAGCTAGCACATGAATTGGAAGAGCCTCTCTCAATTCCTGCTGGCACCAAGATTGTTGCAACTGGCGCGTTCGATAACTCTTCACAGAATACATTCAACCCAGATGCTAATACTGAGATCAACTGGGGTGAGCAAAGCTGGGAAGAGATGTTCATGGGATTCTATACTTGGAAGAACGTAGACCAAGGTGGTTCTGACTAGTTCAGCACCTATAGTTAGAAAGAAAAACGAAAACAAAAAAGGGTGAACTCACGAGAGTTCACCCTTTTTTTATTCTTAGAAGAAACTCCCTACCCTGAGGCATCATCCTGCTGAGTTCTCCTTTTTTTATCCTTCGAATAAGGTAAGCAATTTTCTAAAGAGCTACCCTACTGCCCTCGTGGCGGTGGAAGCGTCCAATCGCAGCCTTCGCACTCCGGTGACCTATCATTCTCGCTCATTACCGCGAAGATAAAGTCACGCCATACTTCGTTTGGCTGCCATACGGTATTCATATCTTCCTTGGCCTGCGCAATTGGCACGTCCTCATAGATTACTCGATAGAGGAAACTAAACGCCGTGGCTCTGGCATTGACCTGACAATGCAGTAACGTCTTCTTGTCAGTATTGCGTTGCATGGAATCGGCAAATGCATAAAAATCCGCGGGCAAAGGGTTGTCGAAATCCACCGGCACCTGCATATACTCCATGCCAAGACCTTTTATTACCTGGTCCGCATCCGTCAGCGCATTCTGATTATTTGTGAAAGCTATATACACGATTCTCTCAAAGCCATTCTCCGCTATCGTTGCAAACTGCTCGCGGCTAGGCTGCCCTGCACTGGCAAAGGTTGGACTGTACTGGCGAAAATTAACGATCTCGGCCAAGGCAGGATCAGCCTCCTCTAAGGCATAGGTGTTGCCGACTAAAAAGAGCGTGAGGATCAGTAGACTCGATAAAAGTTTATTCATTATTTCTCCAACTGTGATCTGTCAATTTTCGGCGTTATTTAATTGCTAAAATACTATAGCAGAGGACTCGCTGAGACTTCTATCAAAATGCGCTACCGCACACCCTCAAAAGGACAATTATATTTGAAGAGGCGCCAGATACTAAATCTACTATTCGAGGTGGTAATTTTTCTAATGATTTCAGCGCATTATATTAGGAGCTACTATCCTGCACTGAAATGAATCCAAATCCACAGACACCTAGAGTAGACACTTAGCAAAAAGATAGCAGTATGTCTAAATAATTAGTTCAGTGAATGCCTGATGCTGAGTAAGATAGCGTTTACCGCTTAACTCTTCAATGAAGTGCGCACGGTTCAGCTTGTCGAATACCGGCCCTTTACCCTCTGACAGATGTAGTAAGATATTTTCTTCAAGCAAACGCTTATTGATACCTGCCAGAGTCTCCAACGCACTGAAATCCACCTAATTGACAGCACCACTCAGCTGCCTAAGTTCACTCTCGATAGAACCATCTAGATATTGCTCGAGAAAGAATTTTTCACAGGTGGCACCTAGGGAAATACCGGCGCTAGCCGATAGATCATTTAACAGCGCAGGGTGAGAAACAAAGGCAGAAACTCGGCCAAGCTAGCCCCATAACTGAATTCAAACTTGTTTCCAAGATATTGCTCGACCGCGGCTGTGAGCAGTGATTACTCTGCTACCAGCTCGGATTTCGGAGATGGTGTTAACCACGTTTTCAGAAATCGAGACATACCAGAGCTCTCGAATACTGTGCCTGTAAAGGATTCCGTAGCGCCGGCTTGGACTAAATTTTCTGCTACTGCTAAGGACATCGTTACCATCAAAATATGTTAACGTGGTGGCTAATATACACTTCTAGCCTGAAGGGTTAGTTAAGAGCAAAAAAGATTAAAACGAGTAAAAAGGCCTTAAAACTGGCTTAAAAAAGCATCGCGAGAGTACTCACCTTCATCCACGCTAAAATAGGGTTAGTTCATGCTTCGAGAGCACCCATACCTGATCAGATCCGTTCTTTTACTCTGGCTCTTAGCCCTGATTGCCCTTTTAATTCAAACACTACCGGGAAGTGAATCGCTTATAGTCAGTGGTTTTCTGGTCATCACTCTAATAGTGTGGTCTGCATTGCTCTGCCTTCCTATCTATACGCTCGCTGCTATCACTCTTAGGTTCAAACACCTACCAAAACTGTACATCATGCTATCTCTTTTGGCAGTTCTGACTGCCTATTCTCTGCTGGCATTCCTAATTGCCAACTTCAAGCTCTACTCGCTGTATGGCTTTTATACAAACTTCTTCGTGTTGAATCTAATCTCCACCCCTGGTGGAATCGAAGCCATGGGGGTATCGGCTTCAACATGGAACAGCGCCGTTATTGCCGGAGTCTTAGGAGTCATAGCCTTTGCGTTTCTGATCAAGTTTGTACCGATGGAGCGAGTAATCCCCAGCTGGCTAAAGAAGAAACACATGCTTGCCACACTTCTTGTTTGTTTCACTGCGGAAAGTTTTATTTACATCTATGCCGACTACACCAATTTTGTTCCTGTCCTCAATTCCGCCGACAAGGTCATGTGGTACCTGCCAATCACGGCAGGCTCATTGCTCAGCGACCTAGGTGTGCCGCGCACAGAGAGGCTTGAGGATAAATTTTCCTACTCAAGCAAGACTGGTAATCTGAACTATTTCGACCCTGCATTGCTAGTTACGTCAGATTCTGGCCAAAAATATAACATCGTTTGGTTGGTGGCCGAGTCCTGGCGCTCCGACATGGTCACCCCCGAAATCATGCCAAATACCTACGCGTTTGCTAATGATCAGCAGTGGTTCGAAGATCACTATAGCGGCGGGAATGGAACGCGAATGGGAATGTTCACGCAATTCTATGGCCTTTATGGCCATTATTGGTTCGATGTGCTTAGAAATCGGCGCCCACCGTTGTTGATCGAGCAACTGCGATCTCAAGATTATCAGTTCAAAGCGATAACCAGTTCTGCTTTTACTTACCCGGAATTCGACAAGACAATTTTTAGTAGTTTACCGCCTGAAAACCTTCAGGAATTTAACAAAGGCCACGGGTGGGAAAGAGACCAGAAGAATACCGGCGACCTAATTTCCTTTATACAAGAGAAAGACGGAGAAGACGATCCATTCTTCGCGTTTATGTTTTTCGAATCAGCGCATGCCAATTATTACTTCCCAGATGAAGATATTATCGAGGAAGACTACATCGAAGACTTCAATTATCTCACCGTCGACATCCAAGAGAGCATGCCGCAGATTAAGGCGCGCTATACCAACGCCACACATCACCTAGATCGGCAACTGGCTCGCGTCTATAAGGTGTTGGAGGAAGGCGATCTCATGGAAAATACGATCGTCGTGCTGACTGGCGATCACGGTGAAGAATTCATGGAGAATGGCCGCTGGGGTCATAACTCCACTTTTAGCCAGCCGCAAATTCGAGTGCCAATGATCATCCATATACCCGGCATGGAAAAGAAGCGGCATACAGTCGCAAGCAGCCATCTCGATATGCCAGCTACTGTATTAAACGCACTCGGACTGGATGTGCCGGCGAAAAGACACAGCTTCGGTCAAGACTTATTCGACCCTGATTATAAACGTGACTTCCTGGTAGTCAGCGACTGGCACGGGAATACGGTGATAACGCCTGAAGTCAAAATAATCTTCAGCATAAAGGGTGCCGCTTATCAGGCTAGTAGCACCGATATAAACGATCAGCCGATAAACCTAGCCGACGAGAAATCAAGTTATCAAGCGGCGTTGGCAGAGTACTTACAAGAACAGAACCGCTTCTACCAATAGGCTTTGAGGAGGCTATGCAGAGCTTTTCTTGAAAACAGCCACACGCAGTGAATGAAGAAACCCTGACCTTTTAACCGTATCAAGAAGCTCGTAGCGATGGGGCTCAAACAGACCCTTAAGGTGGGAGAGAGACACCGGGTTTTGTTTAACGGGCTTCCCAGTTAACACCTTGCTTAATCTGCGGCGCAAGGACGTTACCGAGTAAGTCGAAAAGTAGGAAATAACCACGTATTTAGAAGAGACACGGCAGAGTTCTGCAATCAATTTTTGCTGATCGTCGACTTCCTTAAAATGGTGCAAGAGCCTAAAGCACACTGATGCATCGAACTCACCATCTGCGAATTGCATATTGAAGATATCCTGCCACTGCGCCGTTTCTTTGAAGCTTTGATCGCTCAGCAATTCATTGGTCAATTTCACAGCAGACTCGCCCAGATCCACGGCGGAAACCTCGAACCCCTTCTGAGCCAACCAAAGGCTTAGCCGCCCAACACCACAGGGTGCATCCAGCACAGCTTTTACCTCAGCACTGGGCAACATCTGAAATGCCTCGCTCACCATCTGCATCTCGAACTGATGTTTTCGCGGCTTACGTTTAGTGTAGAGTTCAGCGCTTACTGGGTCAGATTTAACCCTTTCATAGTTTTGCATAATGCATCGTATCCTTAGTAACGAGAGTCATTCTTTAAGAGCTGTGCCTGTAATTGAGAAATAAGTTTTTCATGCTCTAACTTGTAAGGGTGCAGCAACATCTCGGTTGCATCCAGAGGCAGCGACTTGAGATGTTTCAACAATTGCCGCAGGTCTGCAGTTATAGCTTTACGAACAAAGGTCTTCTTTCTAGCGCGCTCGAAATCAATCAAATTAATTGTGCCGGTTTGTTGATCGAGAAAAATATGTTTCGGATATAAAGCACCGTGCTGAATTCCCTTGTTGTGCATTTCGAGCAACTGTTCGCCGCAGCGATACAGCAACCTTTCGAAGGATGGTGATAGTTGACAACTCGAAAGAAGCTCTTCAAGGGAAACAATACCGGTATCGGCAGTAACCAGCAGGCCTCTGGTACTTCCTGCTGCCTTATTTACTCCCCAACATGCCATATCGATAGCCGGCAGACCAAGCTTTTGATTGCGCTTAATGGCGATCACTTCATGTTCAAAGGTTAGCGCGCCAAGTGGCTTGCTTATTGAGCAACGAAACTGATTTACCTGCCGCTTCACAAAGTATTTTCTCTGCGAATCGCCATCTGGCAGAGTCAGAACTGATACACCGCTCCAACCGCCTCTGCGGTAATTGATATCATCTACAAAGATAGGCGGGAGATCCCAGAAATCTTCAAACCTTGAATACCCTCGACTTATCAAGAATTCACTATGAGATGCTGACTCATAGGTAAGACAAGTAGGCGAAGACGCTTGATCGATTTTGTGGACAGCACTATACGCCGAGCCCTTTTCTGGCAAACGGTTTGTCAAATTAGCGCCCCGATCTCAGCATAGTTATTATTTAAGTAAGATAAAACAAGTTTCTTAGGAGAGTCTTAAGCTGAGCCCGCCATCTTTGCACAACTAGCTGCCCTAGTTTGCTGGCAGCAGGTCGAGCTTTTCGTACAACACCGTTTCTATTTTTTCTCGCGAGTAGAACACGGGAAACACCTTATCGTTAGCCCACAACTCGAACAAATTGTCATACAGTGGACTATCGGGGTCTCCCACCTGCCCTGGCGTGTTCATGCCCAGTGTGTTATCCCAATCGCGGGTATCGATAAAGATTCGAAACGATGCTCCCGATGTCTGATTGTCGCCACTGCCGGTCGCGCCCACGGTAAACCCATTGCCACCTCGTGGCGCAGGGCCAACTTCTAAACGACTTCTTATCTGATCACTAACGGCAGCACCCAGTGGATGACGAATGAGAGCATGTTTGTATTCTGCTTGTCCATAAACCCAGTTCTCCATGTTGCGGCCAAACTTTTCACTTAAGGTAGCGACAGCCTGCTTCAGCGTATCTAAGACAAATTCATCCCTTCCCGCGATTGGATCGTTGCCAAAATCACCATCGGGTGCCAATAGCATATCGATCGTTGTCTTCATGCCGACATTGAGAAAATTACTCGCCACCTCCGGCACCTTTAGTGAAGCAATATTATCTAGCAGCTGCCGCTCGAAAGCCACGTAGATACCTGCCTGTACCGAGTCTTTGTCCAGCTTGAAGTCCCAGTTCAGCAACATCTGACGCGCTGCTTCTACCTGCCTATCATCGGCTGGCAAATCCTTAAAAAAAGGCACTAGGGAGCGCGCAGGGATCGAGAGATAATCGTGTTGAAATTCGATCATGTCTGTCATATTGAACTTGCGCCCTGAACTCAACAATTCGCTGCCCCGAGCCCAACGATAAGGGTCGGTCCAGGTATGTGCTATCGCATCCAGATGTTCATAATCAGGCGGGGTATAATTGCTGTTCGACGTCTCGATATAGCCAACCTCAGGATTAAATGCGTTTGGCTTCTGTTTGATCTCGAGATAACCGTCCCATTCATAACGACCATCACCTGGTACTGGCACGAGACCACTGAAGTTTCTTCTAAGCGGCGCAATTCCCACTGCCTGCCAGCCGATATTTCCATCTCGATCTGCCCAGATCATGTTCTCTCCAGGAATATGACTGTAATTCGTAGCGTCTCTAAACTCTTCCCATGTTTTTGCCTGATCCATACGTAGCGATGCTAGATAGGGTGCACCGCCTACTTCCATCCATGCTGGTCGTATTGCATAGGCTAAGTTCTTATCGTCGTCCTCGAAGCTTACCGGACCATGGCGCGTGTATTTGAGTTCAACCGTGACTGCTGCTGCACCCTTGACCTGGATCACCTCCTCGATGATCTGCATGTCTTCCCAACCACCGCGATAACGATACTGATTTGAATTAGCTGGATTCGTCTCGTAGACCATTAGGTCTTCGCCATCGGTACCGAAAACCGTTAAGCCCCAGGAGCCTTGCTCGTTATGCCCGATGGAAATACCCGGAATTTCGGGTTCTCCCCCGCCGATCACATTCCATCCAGGCCCCACCAGATGCGCCCAATAACGCAGCGAGGGAACCGACTGTGCACGGTGCGGGTCATTGATCATCATCGGCCAACCGTCTTGAGTGAGGTCACCACTTACCACCCAGTTATTGCTTCCGATGTCGTCAAGGTCATGCTTTTGTAGATTGCTGTCCTCAAGTGTAATGGCTGAGGCGATCTGTTCGAAGGATTGTGATGAATTACGGTTACTCGAGGCAACAATGTCGTTTGGCTCGAACTTCATACTGCTGCGATACGCGCTATACAGATGCAGGATATCGTTCTCAAGCAGTGACTCACAATCGATCATGGGATCAAGCGTTAGATCTGGGTCACGAGGGTGAAAGTATTGCAGCTCGCGCACGGCATCTTCACCGATAGCACACACAGCTCTTCCGACCCTTAATTCTTGGGCTATATTGCCCAGCAAACCTTGGTGACGAGAGATGACTACTTCTTCTGTCCAGTGCTGTGGCGCAATACCGAGCAATTTAAATGGCAATGGCAATGAATCAGGATCATCTAGCGCTTCATCTATGTACGCGTTAACGCCATGCACGAAGGCAGTAATGATATCCACGCCGCGCGGATGATAATGATTCATCTCATCCTCCATCGGACCACGAAACTTAAACAGACGAGTTCCATGGTCTCTGTCGATCATGCGCGGACCAAAAAGTGCAGCCGTTGTTCCCGTTGCCTGCGCACGCCAAATCTCAAATTGAAACAAGCGATCTCTAGCGGCACTGTATCCCTGAGCAAAGAACAAATCGTGTTCCGTTTCAGCATAGATATGTGAGATTCCCCACTTATCTTTGAGTATCTCCACTGGCAGATCTAGCCCCTGTATACTTACAGAGCTCGAATTTTGCGCCAGAACTAAGTTACAGATAAGCGCGAAAGTAGAAGTGGTTACGATCTTGGCGAACAACTTGCTTGTCATCTTGAGTCACCTTTGGTCTTGTGAGATTTTCGAGAAATTTTTTACCGCTCTAACCATTGAGCTCAAGCCTACAACTCAGTGAGTAATTGAAGGGCAAATTGCGCCTTTTCTTTAGGCACGAATACATGGTCGTGATAATAGGCAGCGATCACATTGGCGCTAATACCTTTTGCCGCCAGCCTACTCGAGACGGCGGCAGTGAGCCCCACCGCATCTAAACTGGAATGCACCAGTAAAGTAATGCAATTAAATACTGAATTATAAGCTAGTCCGGCGTCATCAGCCGCCTGCTTGTCGAGAACCAGAGTCAGGCCTTCCTCTTCTTGATAAGATGCTAGCGGTTGCAGTTCAGCAAGAGCGCCGTATTTCAGATTGGCTGCTGTGCAAAATACGAAGTCGCCGGGAAGCAAACTCGGCTGCAATAGAGAAAGCAACTTATCCAAGTTTTCTTCACCCACCATTGAACTCGCCCTCTATTGCTCTGCCTGCTGCTGATCGTGTTCGGCTCGTCGCGCTCCAGCCAAAATTCCACTCATCGCGTAATTGCCTTCATGACAGGCAAATTCATAGACCTTACTCTGCGTTGAAAGAAAACTTAACTCGCCATGCCAAGGCTGCGAATAGTAGGCAGGGTCATCGACAGTGAATTCGTAGACGATTTGCTCCTTAGAGACTCGGGTAAACCGCTCTACCACCTTCCCACTGCTTGTAAGACTGATAGCCGCCTCTTCCTGCATTGGGCTGAAATTTGTAGTCTCCACCACTAGTGTGTCCCCATCCCAATGCGCGACAGACTCGCCAAACATCGGCGCTAGGGCAGCCATCTTGTGTTCAGAATTGATAGGGATGATACGCGCATGGCTGATCATTTCGGTGCGTAAGACTATGTAGTCTTCAGTCTGCACAAATTCGTAGTTATTATTGTAAAGACCGTTGATCATAGGAGGGCCTGTGCGCAGACCAGTACTAATACAGCGCTCTGCCAGCGGTCTGCTCTGTGGACCATCGAAGCTAGAACTTTTTTCTCTGAGCATCGCTTTTCGAGCACGCCCTGCATCGTTGTAGGGGATGCGCCCGTCGACGGGGTCAACGATCCAAGCGGTGCGATGTTCGCCGTTTATCAATCCGAACTTGGTGCCGGGATCGATCCAGAAGGCATTGTAGCCTCGACCTCTACCCAAATCGGTGCCATCAGGCAATTGTCCGGCAACCATATTGTCGTCCGTCGCTAAACGCACGTTCTGCGGATGATCATCAGTAGCGCGAATCACTTCATCGTTGCTGAGGGTTGACCCGGTATAGCGCTCATTACGCTCAAGGGTGGTGATGGATGCATTACTCCAAGTGCCCTGTAGGTCTGGCTTACCGTTGACAGTACGCGGCGGTTCATAGACCTGCCCTTGAGCAACCTGATGCAGCAGGATTGTCAGAATCAGCACGGAGACACGGAGTCGGGATGTGACTTTCATTATTTACTCCCTTGTTTGCGGTATGCAGCAACTTGTTTTACCACTAGCGAGCCCAGTTCTCAAAAATATTTTGACTGGAATCCGCTAGCTGAGCAACGATCATCGACATAACCGGCGACCCGTGAGTTGCCTGCCCGTGAGCGCTAGGGTGATGGGAAGGCATCATTAAAGGTAAACGCCCCCGAATTTGGACCCTTCATCCTTAGCAGATCCAACGTTTGCTGCGCTTGAAGCAGTGTTGGACGCGTATCGGCGGGTATCCACCACAAGACCGAATAGGTTTCTCGCAAAAAATTGAACCACTGCTTCCTCTTCGCCATAATCTCAATATGGGCAGAACGATAGACATAGTTATGCAGGGATTCGATGTCGGCCCAAACTGACATATTGACGAGTACATCCGCACCAAAGGGGCGAAAGCTTGTGGCGCTTCCCTCTTCATCTTGCAATCTCCATACGAAGCCGGGAGCTTGATCAGCCAGCGCATTAATCCGATCTAGATTCGCAAAAAATTCGGTGAGCTGAAGCGATTCTGCAGGTGCCAGCATCTGTGCAATATTCAGTTGTGCGATATGCCAACCGCTCATGAGGCAGTTCTCTGCATGTAGTCCTCGTTTAACTGCACAGCGCGCTTAGCTGCGTGTCTGGTTTGAAGTCGCGATGCCTTCTTAGTGGCGAAATAACCATCGGCCCAATCACGACCAGGCCTGCATTTACAACACCGCCGGTAATTGCACCTAAGATTATCCCTAGTCGGTTTCTTATCGGGTTATTCAAAGAGCTTACTCTCGTAGTTGTAGCCGTCGTCTGCGCGACTTTCTAAGCGATCATTTTAAATGAAGATAGCCGAAAATTTTCGCGCTCTGACACTAATTGTTGACTCTATGCATGCTTGGATAGGACTAGTAGCTAGATGAGGCGTTCGCCATTGCCGATGTTGCCAGCACTCACAACAGTGGGGTCCGGCACGGCCAATACCACGGCGCCGTCCTTGTCATAGAACCCAGTGACTAGGCACTCAGACATTATCGGGCCGATCTGTTTTGCTGGAAAGTTCACCACCGCCATGACCTGTTTTCCTATCAGGTCCTCCTTCTTATAAAGCTTCGTTATCTGGGCGCTGGATTTCTTAACGCCAATCTCATTGCCAAAATCTACTTGCAGCTTGAATGCGGGTCGTCGCGCCTCGGGAAAATCCTCCGCCGCAATGATCGTACCCACTCTAAGCTCTACTTTAAGAAAATCATCCCACTCTATCTGCTCCATCGTCTTACCTCTGTCTAAACCTGCCCTGCCTGTTCCAGATAGTAACACTGACGATTCGATTCTTTCGATCATCAATTGAGATAAGTATCGCGTCACAGTAGTATAAAGCTAGAACTAACTGAGAAGAGAAAACCCATTGAAAAAACGAAAGGCACTAGTTGCTATGCTTGCCACGATATCACTGACTTCCTGCGCTGTACCCAGCTGGGTGCCTCTAGTCGATGCGCAGCCAAACGAAGTATTGATGCCTGGCGAAACAACAACGCTGCCGTTCTTCACGAATATTCCAAATTTCGACACTGAGGTTGGTTTACAGGCGAGTGCTCAGTATGAGCTTAAGATAAATCTACTCAGTAATTGGGTGGACAGCACTATCGATAAAAATGAAAAAAGGCAATCTCTGGATCAGTACGGTTTTGCCGACAGCGTGATGCCACTCCCAGCGGTTTCATTGCTGAAACGCTCCAGAGAACATAATTGGTTCGAATTGATGCTACTGCAGGCAAACTGCAAACGCAGCAGTTTGATCGGGATTTCCGATCTAACTTTTGATGAAGCTAGTGGTAATTACAACTTCGTCGCAACTTGTGACGGCAAACTCACCCTGTTTGTTAATGATAGTTATGGCTTCTACGGTAATAATTCAGGCTTCGCCAGCATTTCTCTGTCTAGGGTAAAGTAGTCGTCACTCCTACTAGGACTGAACGATGCACACGCTACAGCAGGTACTAAAGCAGAAAGAGAATGACGATATCTGGTCGGTCACACCGACCAATACTGTCTTCGAAGCGATTCAAGTTATGGCAGATAAGCGCGCCGGCGCTTTACTGGTTATGAACGGCGCCAAACTTGAGGGCATCATCTCGGAGCGGGACTATGCGCGAGAGGTGATCCTTAAAGGCTGCAGCTCAAAGAAGACCTTGGTCGGCGAGATCATGAGCTCGAATGTCATCACAGTAGCCCCCACTTACAGCGTGCAAAATGCATTAAAGGTGATGACCGAGCATCATATCCGCCACCTTCCTGTCGTAGATAACACAACTGTAGTCGGGGTGGTTTCAATCGGGGATCTTGTGAAGGATGTAATTTCCGTGCAGCAATCGACCATAGAGCAGCTCGAGAGTTACATTCGGACTTAGTTGTATTCTCAAGGCAACGGCTCGTGAGTTAACTGGAAAGTAGCATTCGGATCTGCGTAGTGCTTGGGTTTTAAACGGCCCTAAGAATCTACCTGCTCAACACTAAATCCACCCCCGTTCTGCTGCTTAAAACGCAAAACCTGATTGATGCAACTTGGCTGCTCATCAGCCACATGGGTCACATACAGAATATTGGTCAACGACCTTGCTGCAATCGTATCCAACACGCTAAGTATCAATTGACGATGATAGTCGTCTAAACCTACACAGGGTTCATCCAAAATCAATATACGGGGCTTCTTGATCATCGCCCGAGCAAGCAAAACTAGCCGCTGCTGACCAAAAGATATCTCGTGATAATACTGTTTCTCCCATTGCGCCAGTCCTAGCGCCGCTATCCAGCGCTTAGCAAGATCAACCTGTGCAGTACCACTGTCGTCATACAGGCCGACCGAGTCGAAGAAGCCGGAAACCACGACATCTAGCACTCTCCAGCCCTTACTATATTTGTTGTGTAACTCGTTCGAGACGATGCCGAAGTGTTTCTTGGTTTCCCATACCGTTTCGCCACTTCCTTTTAAACGACCGAATAGAAAAACCTGCTGCCCATAGCCCTTGTGATTCTCCCCGTCGATTAGAGAGAGCAATGTCGATTTTCCACAGCCGTTGGGACCTTCTATTACTACGTGGTCCCGGCTGGTCATGATCCAGTCCACATCGACCAGCACTTTGCTATCGCCATAGCTGGCCTGTACGTCCTCCAGTCGGATTAGCTCTTCACGGCGCTTGCTTATCGGAATTTCATGACAAAGAAGTGCATCCAGATTCGCAGTGGCCTGAATTCCCACAGGACTGATATCCATAAATTCCGAAGTCTGCAATACTTCTGCGAGCAAGCCCTGCCTACTTATTTGCATGTTGGTGCCGCTGCGCTGCATGACTGCCATATGGCTCACGCCCGGCAAGATATCCTGCGCCCGCCTGCACAACTGCAGGCTACTGAACTGCGCGCTCATGGTTTTTTCAATCGTGCTTGTGATCTGCTCCCTAGAATCTCGATCAATACTCTCGAGAGGATCATCCAGAATAATTAGCTGCGGCGAGTCGTCACGGTAAGCATAGAGGGAACGCGCGATGAGCACCTTGCGAATCTGTCCCGAGGACAGAAATCTAATACCTTTGCTTAGTACCTCTGCGAGTGCGAGCTGTTCAATTAGGTCGGCCAGTAGCACATCGTCCTGGTTCTGCCTCGATCGAGATGCGCGAATTAGATCTTCAACCACAGTCCCTTTGTCCTGCGCATCACCGCTGAACTCACTGATATCGAGCCGATTATCTCTCGCCCAGAGGCGCTGCTGCTCCTCGAAGGAAACGATATGCAGGTCAAGGGCAGGATCAAAATTTGGGCCATAGCTGACATAACTGCTAGATTCGGGGCGCTTAGAGGCTAGTAGATTAGCCAGAAGCGTCTTTCCGCAGCCATTGGGCCCGAACAGACACCAATGTTGGCCCGGCTCGATAGCAAAATGCTCTATCGCCAGCAGCGCTTGTCTGCCTAGGCGGCATTGCGCATTATCTATTGAAACTAGTGTTTGCATGACAGCGATGTTGCCACAGCCGTTGCGAAGTTTCCTGCCTTGATGCCAGTCAGCAGAACTCCTCAATCTCCCGAGAACAAGCGCACAGGTTTAGGGCGCCATGTTGCAATTCAATATCTGGGTCAGTAAGCTTCACGCTATGGACATCTACCCTCTGGACATAGTCAGTTTTTTTTGGTTTCTCGCCTGCTGGGTAGGCTATAGCCTGTTCGCGCGCAAGCAGGCAAAGAAGCGAAATAGTCTCTCTAGCGTGCTGTACCGATACCGTAAGGAATGGGTACTGAAGCTCTCGAAGAGCGGTATGAGCGAAGTAGATTCTGACTTGCTCGGCAGCCTAGAGCGGCAGGTCTCATTCATGGCCTCGACATCCTTACTCATCTTAGCAAGTCTTGTTACCGTGCTCAGCGCAGCCAGCGAAGGCTTCATGGATATGTCATCGCTCCAGTTCGTCGATGATGTTTCTCTGGAAATCGTTCAGATGAAATTGCTATTGATGATTTTTATTTTTGTGTATGGCTTCTTCACCTTTAGCTGGGCGCTGCGCCAGTATGGATTCTGTTTTATCTTGTTTGGTTCATCCTTCAATACGGTCAGATATTACAAAGGTGACAAAGAATATCAAGCGCAAGCAGTGCCTCGGGATTTTAAGGCGGTGGCGAAGGTGCTGGACCGCGCCGCACACAGCTACAACTACGGAATACGCGCTTACTATTTCGCAATGGCCGCCCTAGCCTGGTTTATTAATGACTGGTGCTTCATCGCTGCCTGCGCAGTAATTATATTCGTGCTTTATCGCCGCGAATTTAAGTCTAGCTCATTGCAGGCCATGGTCGACGCCAGACAGATTAGCAACGTTCATGATGAAGACGAGATTAAATTCGACTAGTTGTAAATCGTTTACCATCCCTCAACTGCGAACAACCAAAATTGATCAACGGGAAAATCATCCACTTGAACCGCTAGATCTCTCGCTGCTTGGGCTGCCAGTTACGCGTCAGCGCAGGACTTAGAGCAAGCTTTCGCCTTGACCGCCACCTTAACCACGACTGCTATCCCATCCTTCAAAGCCTGCCGAATCACATCGTGAATCGCTTTCGTGGCTAGCAGTTTAGTGAAAGCATCTTCGATAATACAACTTGGATCGCTAAGCTGCTTGCCAAAATGCTTAGGCTCACTACGTCTGTCTCGATGAGGCGACGCGCTGGCGGGTGACTATTTGCTGATACCGAGCTTTCTTACTAGTCGTCTGAAGAGGCTGCTTGGTTTTGGGATCTGATAGTCGGCGCTTTCTGGAATCCAAAATGGATCGCGAAAAAAAGGCCTATCTGCCGTACTGTTCATTGGCGTGTAGTATTTACAATTGGCGAAGTAGTAGTGTGTCACCTGCGAGTGCCGAGACCTCGTTAAATCTTTCTGCGGAGCACCACCGTGCAGAAGATTCGCATGCCAAATAAGCGCCTCGCCCTTCTTGATGGTTCCATACTCTGCTTCTAACTGCTCCTTCTCAACTACCTGCTGAATACGCTCCTCGTACTTATGGTAGTTGTGATAGCCCGGCTCGAGATCGAAGTCATGCATGGAGTACTCGTGTAGCTTTTGACTTCCCGGGTAATACAGTAGCGGGCCATTGTCTTCATCGATGTCTTCCAAGGCTACCCAAACGCCAACCATAAAGTTGCTCGGTATCGAATTGAAGTGGATCGTGTCAGAGTGTGTGAATTGCCGCGTGCCAATGGGAAAATTTAATGTCTGAAATGGCAACGATTGCCGACCCAGTAGCTGCTGCAACGCACCCGCAATATTTGCGTTTCTAGCCAGCTGCCTGACTTCGTCTACAGTTTTCCAACCATCTTGAATCCTTGCAGGTAGCGTTGGGTTGTGTTGATAGTCTTCACAATAGAGCGGTTGAAGCTTCTCCTTGATGCTATCGAGCATGGACTCGTCGAGATCAAAGTCGGCAATTAGGTACCCACGCTCATGGAACTGGGCTACCTGAGACTCAGATAAAACAGCATCGCTGCATTTTTTAGGGTTTTCTTTTTCCATTTCTACTAAGGCCTCTTGCCTAAGGCGCGCTGCATGACCTCGTTCTGGATTGTCATCATATGACCGATGGAGCGGCGCCAATATTCGGAATTATGCGATCCGTGATCCTGCATATAGTCAAACGGCACATTGTTTAGCATCAATAGCTGAGCCATCTCGCGCGCTACTTGCACTAGGCCATCCTCGGTTCCAGAGTCCATATAGATGTGCGGCATCTGGCTTCTGGGAACCTCATAGATAATCGTAAAAGGGTCGTAGGCCTCGGCCTGCTCGGCTGTTGCGAAGTCGACTCCCTTGGGTGTGCGCTCACCCTGCGTGCTAAAACCCTGCACATCGATAATTTTCGAGATAAAAGCATCTGCCTCATCAATCCTGGCCTGGCGTTGAGGATCTGCCGGGGCGGATGTTCGGTTTGCGCCAGCGCGGATTGCCGCAGCAGCTGAACGCGCATGACCCAAAGCGCCACTAGTGCTTCCAATAGAGACAAACAGTTCGCTGTGCCGAAGACCCAGTGAGTAGGCTCCAAAGCCACCCATCGACAGTCCAGAGATTGCTCGAGCTTCACGTCTTGGTTCCGTGCGATAACGCTTATCCACCTGGCCGATTACATCATTGACAATGTGGTCTTCCCAATTGTTCGTCTGCCCCGCAGTGCTGGAGGCATAATTGATAAACCAACTATTACCCGCGTCGGGTAATACAACGATTAGATCATTCAATTCGCGCGCATAGAATGCTGCCGCCAGATTTCGCCCCCATACCGTGTAATTTTGCATGTATCCATGCAGCAGGTAGAGAACAGGATAGCGCGCATCACTGAGGTAGTAGCCTTCAGGCAAAACGATATCGAACTTCATTCGCCTATCTACTGCAGGACTATAGAATTCGACAGTTTCCAGCCCGGGAGGAATTGGCGCCGCTACAGGCTCTAACGTACTGGCGTTCTGAGCAGTAGCCTGCCCTATTATCAGTTGCGCCAAGAGCGCAATACCAACCAGGAGTGGTTTGAAGGAATCGGTCTCTTTCATGGTTCTTAGTGGCCGCTCAGCTCTCATTAGTAATTTTGTGATAGTAGCCAGTTTACCGCAAAAAACGAGAGGCTTCCCGCGTTTCTAGTTCGCAGAATAGGCACAGGGTGTGTATATTCTAAAGCGATGAAAAAGCAAACCCTGTTGCACCTTCACAAGCGCAAGCGCGCCTGCTTGCTATTACCAGCCATTGTTTTCTGCTCTTCTTTAGCTGGTGCTGCATTGGCTCAGGATGCGGGCGAGCAGCTATTCCTGAATAACTGCGCAGAATGTCATCAGCGTGATGGCAAAGGGATACCGAATATCTATCCCGCGTTAGCGGGCAGTGAAGTGGTGGGCGGAAGCGGCGTTGACGTGGCACTAGTGATGCTCATCGGCCGCGGCGAGATGCCCTCCTTTGCCGGGTCGATCGCCGATGAAGACATGGCGAGCATCATCAACTACGTCCGCAATGCCTGGGGAAATAACGGCGAGGAAATCTCCGCGCAAAGGATTGAAAAGCTTCGGTGAAACTCATCACCACAGTCCACAGCGCTATTCGAAACGCACCTGAGGTGAATTTTTTCGTCGCCTAAAGACGGAGCAATTATTTATCCTGTAGTATGCAAGACAGTTGCACTTCCCTCTACTCGGAGATTTAACCGTGAAGCTGCCCAGCCTTAGAATTAGCCCCAGATCAATGGCAAATCCTGCTCTTTTAATCAGCCTATTCTTTAGCTGTCAGGCATCTGCGAACTGCAATTTTTCTGAAGACACCGAAGAGATCGTCCGCGGCAGTGTCTATAGTGAAACGAATAACAATGATAGACGTGACAGATTCGAAGCCGGCATCGCCGGTGTAAGTGTGAGCAATGGCTGCCAGGTGGTGCAGACAGATGGCGGCGGCAATTACCAAATACCGATTCATGCGACGCAGATCTTGTTCATCACTAAGCCTGCCGAGTTCGATCTGCAATTGGACGAGAACAATCTTCCGCAGTTCTTTTATAGACACTATCCTAATGGCACACCAAAAGAGATCGCCGGCACCTCTATAGAATGGGCCTGGCCCGTGATTGAACCCACAGGCCCACTACCCAGCGTGATGAATTTCGGGTTGATTCCAAGAGAACAATCCCCGAGTGAGTTTACAGCCCATGCGTTTGCGGACACTCAGGCAAGATTCGAGATAGGTCAGGATATGCTGCGCGAGGATCTGATCAACCCGTTAATTGGAAATCCCTATGGCGTTGAATTTGGGATAACCGTTGGCGATGTGGTTTATGACAATCTCGGGCTCTACGATCGCCACAAAGCGATGATGGCATTGATGGATATTGTGCAATGGAATTTGCCTGGCAACCACGACATCAACTTCGCCTCTCCAGATTCAGTTTTTGCTAACGAGACCTTTAAGAGTCATTTTGGGCCGACGTACTACTCGTTCAATCAAGGCAATGTCCATTTCGTGGCGCTCAATAATGTTGAATATGCCGGCGAGGGCAAGTTATTTGGTAACTCTGGGTACCGCGGGTTTATCCCCGAGCATCAATTACAGTGGTTAGCGCAAGATCTTGCTAACGTTTCCTCGGAGAAACTCATTGTTATTGCGACCCACATTCCACTAGTCAGCGAAGCCGATGACGGACTATCTGAATCTCATAGCGGACCGAATACCGAAAATTTTTCTAGCCTGCTGAATATCCTCGCGCCTTTTCCCAATATTTATGGCATTGCAGGGCACGACACCAGCAATAGCTGGAAGGTCGAAGTGAACCATAAACATGGCTGGCAGGGACAGCCGTGGATTGCGCATACTCTGGCCGAGGTTCGCGGCAGCGGCTGGCCTAAAGGCCTGCGTGACGCAAGAGGCGTTAGAGACTCAATAATGGAGGATGGCAATCCTAACGGTTTCTATGTCTTAAGATTTGACGATAATGCGCTTACTCCCGATTTTATCCCCTTCCCGTTCGGGCCCGATGCGGCGCAGCGACTGCGCATCACCCTCGATCCGCCCCTGTCCGAGACCGAGGGCGACAGCATTAATCGCGGAACCGCACGCACTGACACGAAAGTAGTTGTGAATCTCTTTGACGGTGGAGTACGAGACTCGGTATGGGCGTTCATAGATGGCGGCGAGGCGCAGGCAATGACCTATGTTGTGCGAACAGACCCCTTTGTAGAGAGACTCGACAGCCTTTACCAGGATACAGATAGTGAATACAGCCCCGCGGCGCTTTCTGCTCATATCTGGGAAATGAATCTACCAGATGGCTTAGGTGAGGGTTTACATACTGTAGAAATTAAATCCGAAGATGAGTTTGGTCAACAGCGTGCTAGGGCAATGACGTTCGAGATTCTCAATCAATAAATTTGTTCTACTTGAGATTCGATAGCACCGGCATCTCGATCTTCAATACTTGTCGCGTACTACGTAGAATCGCCCAGAGAATGCTGCCATCGACAGAGCGATCCCAGGCAATACCCTGACCATTCAGCCCTGGTAGTCGAACTGTGGCAAGCCAATCTAACTCCGACCCAGCCTCTGGTAATGCCATGACATAGAGTTCCGGATCATCGTGTCCGCTGAGATACAAATAACCGTCGCCTCCCCAGGAACCGCCAGAATTACTCATCGGCGACATTCTTCGCAAAATTTCAGCAGGCAGCGACCAGCTTTGCAAAACTTCAAAGTCATCATCAAATTGCACCATGACAGTATTGCGCGTCTCTCCGTAGGGTTGCGTCATTCCTCTTTGTACAATGTCGTAGTTCGCGAAGGCGCCCCACCATGAACCGTTGTACCTATCCAACCAAGTGAAGGATCCCAACATAACACCGAAGCTATAGCTTTCGATGTGCTGCATGTTATCCATATCCCACACTTCGACAGAACTCGTCATTGGCCAGCTCGGATAATTCGAATGAGCCGAGTACAATTTTCCATCTAAGACCACGCCGCTGTCCAGATGACTGAGGGGGCTGCTCAATTGCGAGCTGTCATCCCACTGCTGCAATACCCTGCCCGTGTTTTTGTCATGCGCGGTTAGGCGCACATTACTTATCGCATAAAAAGACTCTTGTCCTACCGCGACTGCCTGATAAGCATTGTCGGCAGCGAATTGCTGCACGATCTTGCCATCGAATTCGGGTGGTTGAGCAGACACACTTGAAGCTGCAAGCCCGCAGAGGCCGTGAATGACCAGTGAGGTTAAGTGCTTAATCGAAATGTGCTTCATGAGATTGTTGCCTTTAGCTCAGCTTCGCAGATAGGAAGCGCCGTTCACATCGATAATCGTGCCGGTAGAAAACTCGGCACCTTCGGAGGCGAGAAACAGGACGGCATGGGCGACCTCTTCAGGCTCAGCGACACGATTGAACGGGCTCTGCGCCTTGATCTGTTCGCCTTCAGGACCATTCAACCTATCAGCGGTGAGTTCGGTATTGACGAAGCCCGGCGCCACTGCACCGACGAATATTTTGTACTCGCCCAGCGCTACAGCCAATGACTGGCTGAGGGAGTTAAGCCCCGCCTTGCTGGCGCCGTAAGCCGCCTTTGTTGGCTCTCCACGAAACGCGCCACGGGACGTGATGTTGACGATACGACCGCCGCCCTGGTCGATCATATGCTTTGCGGCACAAAAACAGATGTTGGCGGGGCCGATAAGATTAGCGTCGATCGTTTGCTTCCAAGCCTGTTGCCAGTCTTCGTAGTTGGTGGTTGGCAGTGGGTGGTAAATGCCGATGCCGGCATTGTTCACGACGATGTCCAAGCGGCCAAAGCTCTCTATTACAGCATCAAGCGCTTTCTTGACCTGATCTGCGTCGGCGACATCCGCTTTGATTGCTAGGTGAGTGTTTCCTTCAAGCTCGGCCAGAGTCTTATCGGCGCTCACCTGATCACTGCGAAACAGTACTGCTACTCGCGCACCCTTTTTCGCAAACGCAAAAGCGATCGCCTTACCGATACCTCGAGTACCGCCTGTAACTAACACCGTCTTATTAGTAAAATCCAAACTAGTGCTCCCTCAATTGTTGCGCCGATCCATTTTAAAAAATTTCACCGCTAAGCTATCCTATCCATCTTTGCCAAACGCTGAACTAATTCCTCAACTCTAGTGCTATAGCCCCACTCGTTGTCGTACCAACTCACGACTTTCACCATGCGATCTTGCATTACCTGTGTCAGTAATGAATCGAATATACTGGAGTGGGAATTGCCGATAATATCGCTACTAACTATCTCATCGACGGAGTACTGCAAGATACCTTTCATGGGCCCGAGCGCGGCTGCCTGCATTGCCGCGTTTATCGATTCGACCGTGACATCTGAGTCCAGCTCTAGAACAAGGTCTACAATGCTGCCATCGGGAATGGGCACACGCATCGCCAGACCATCCAGCTTGCCAGCCAGTTCGGGCATAACTAGACCAATCGCTTTGGCCGCCCCAGTTGAAGTCGGCACTATATTGGTAGCTGCGTTACGTGAACGCCGCTTGTCGCTAGCATGGGGCGAATCTATTAGCCGTTGACCCGACGTATAGGCGTGCACTGTAGTAAGCAAGCCTCGACGAATTCCGAAGGAATCGTGTAACACCTTCGTAAGCGGCGCTGCGCAGTTCGTCGTGCAGCTCGCATTGCTAATAATAGTACTGGAAGGTGTAACCACATGATCATTCACGCCGCTCACTAAAGTTGCATCCAGAGGATCTTTACAGGGTACAGTAAGCACAACACGTTTAGCGCCGCCATCGATATGTTTCTGCAAATCTACTAAATGCCTGAAGGCGCCGGAGCTTTCGATGACGTAATCGACTCCCAGTTCCTGCCACGGCAGTTTTGCAGGGTCTCTTTCGCTCAACACTTTAAACTTGTCGCCGTCGATTTCCATCACGTCGCCATCAAAGCCCACCTCACCGGGAAACACGCCATGCGCACTATCATACTTAAATGCATAGGCGAGCTGATCTGGACTGGCAAGGTCATTAACCGCAACCACATCATAGTGTTTACGAAGCTTCGCGATACGCATGATGGTTCGACCGATTCGACCAAAACCGTTGATAGCAATTTTAGGTAACGCCATAGAACTTCTCCAAGACTACACGATGCCTATTCAGCCAACATCTTCTCAGTTAGCTCCCAAAGTTTCATTGCTCCTTCTTCGCTTACAGCCCAGGGTGCAACATCGCAGAATCTGGGCGAGTCCTGCGTGGCTAGATTAGACACGTCGCAATCCTCACAATACAGACCTCCGGTGTCGGCGAGCGCATCACTGGTTGCGGCCCACAAAGTTGTACTGCAACCCTGCGTAGTCGACTTGAACAAGGCAGCAACCTGCTCTGAGATATTGCCATCGGCATCAGTCCAACCTAGGGCCATCATCTCTTCGTTGGGCAGGTGCCGTTGCAGTGGGGTAAGAATACCGCCCGGGTGAACCGAGAACGCTTGTATACCCTGATCTCGATACTTCATGTCCATACCAAGCGCGAACAAGGCATTGGCTGTTTTCGCCTGTGCATACGCAGTCCATTTCTCGTAGTCGGCGGATTCGAAATGCATATCGTCCCAGAGAATATCGCTGCGGCGATGCCCGATAGAGGAGAGACAAACCACGCGCGATGAACCAGCGTTCAGAAGTAGTCCGCGCAATTTTTGAGTCAAAACGAAATGCCCTATATGGTTGACAGCGAATTGCGATTCCCAGTTATTGCCGACCCGCGCTTCTGGGCAGGCCATAATGCCGGCATTATTAATCAACAAGTCGAGTTTTGATTCGCGCTTTGTTACCGATGCCGCATAGCCACGAACGCTAGCTAGATCGGCAAGGTCCATCGCATCAACAATTACTTCACCTTCTATGTCCTTTAAGTTTTCCTTTGCTTTGTCAGCCGTACGTACCGGCACATAAACTTTTACGCCACTAGCAGCTAGCGCACGAGTTGTCTCCAAGCCAATACCGGAGTAACCGCCGGTTACGACCGCGACTTTGCCTGACAGCTCTTTGCCGGCCAAAATTTCGCCAGGTTCAGGTTTTTCGCTAAATCCGGAATGTAATTTCTTCTGCACTCGTGTCGGCATGTCCAACCCTGTATTAATGGAAATGGAAATGGAACTGAATCGTTCCCTTATGATAACTGTATTACTTCTACGTTAACGGAATCTCAAGCAACTGTGAATGTATTCAGACCGCCGCTAGAGACAACGGTTCCGCTGCTACCCAGAAAATCATCCTGCATCATTTTCCGCAGCGTTGACTCATCGCTAGCCGTGTTGGCGATAAAACGCTGATCAGTTTCAAGCAACCTTCCAATGACTATCCCGCTCACAGGATTCGCCTTGTCGAAGCACACCGTATAAGTTTCAATCGTCGCCATACCACTAGGTGCTTCGGTAAATCCCGGACTAGGCATGGCGTTGATCTGGGCCTGTATCTCCGCATTTGATTCTCTTTGCCATTCGCCGCGTAGTGGCGTAGCAGAATAAATACCAGTAGCGTGTTTCGATAGGCGCCCACCGTTTGCTGTTATCAGCGCGTACTGCTGCGGATCGGCACGCAGCAGGGGGATTGCGGTCGCGATTGCATGCATCGAATAGTTGTTTCCTGGCCCGCCAAAAAATGGCAGTCCGCCGGTTAGCGTTAAGCCTCGCGGATCCGAGTAAGACAATCCTAGAGCATCACATGCAACCTCAACAGCCGATGGAAAACAAGAATAGATATCAATTAAATCTATGTCCTCAATTGTTTTGTTCGCCATCGCAAACGCCTGCTGGCTATTTGCTGCAATGGCAGGCGAGGAATGAAGATTAACTCGATCGCTCATTAGCAATTTCTCGTTCGCTTCACTGCAGCCATGCAGAAAAACCCATTTCCTTGGGTCGATACCCAGCTTTTTTGCCTTTCCTACCGAAGTCATGACAACAGCCGCGCCTTGATTTACAGCATCCCGTGAATTCATAAACTTCGGATAGGGAAAACATATAAAACGATTTTCTTTGCTAACACTCGCCAGTTCAGTTGCAGAGCGTCTCGTACCGTAGAAAGAGAAAGGATTATTTGAAGCTACATCAGTAAAGGGTGCGAACAGCTCTCCCATTGCTAACAGATGCTCATCAACAGACCGGCCTTTATCTTTTCGAATGGCGTTCTCGAAAAGAGGGTAGGCTTGAATTGGTGCGATCAATCCATGGGCTATCTCATGAGCGCTTGCTAGGGATTCGCCTATGCCGCGGTCTTCCTGTGAGCCTGAGCCCTCTTCTTGCCAATTCAGTTCAATATTGCTTCGCAGCGCCAGCTGGGCTGTCCGTATGGCCTCGGAACCGGTAAGAAGCGCAACAGATACATCGCCACTACTTATGCGCTGCGCCATTTCGTTGACTAATTTTTGCGGTGTGTTTCCACCAACATGGCTGTAGATGGCATTCGCGGGATTAGCTCCTATTCTTCGCGCTACCGCACGTGGCGGATTTTCGGCTCTCCCGTTTGAGGCGGTTACACGTGGCTTTTTGTAGGAGTCCTGGAATATTCGAACCACGGCAAGCGTATCTATTTCTGCCGCGAGCGCGCGTTCGATACCCGTGTCGGCCAATGCAGCCTTTGCGGCCTCAGCAGCGATTCCCATCGGCGAGTGCGCCAGCTCAGGATTAGTCTGTCTGTCTGTGAACTGACCGGCTCCAACCAGTATTGGTGTTGAATCTAACAAGTGAAAACCCTCTCTAACAATTAACATAGAAGTCGGCTCTTGGACTGGAGAACTTCCCCAGCCCTACTGCCAGCTATCTTTCGGTCCAATCTACTCGAAGAGGTTGCGTGCTAACCCCAAAGATTACCATCGAGATTTTTGAAGCAGCAGAAATACCCACCCTAAAAATTCTTTCTGTGGAGTTTTTACTAGCATCACTCCAGCGGCAACTGTTTCTTTTATAGCCCAACCAAGTTCCATTGAGAGTAAAAAACGCTACTGCGTGTCGAAGTTCTAGCTGAGGAAAGCCTAGCCCATCTCGATAAAACTTAACTTATCTCTCAATGTCGTCTACGCCTAGAGTGATCAACCTAATTCGAGCTTTCATTTGGCTCTCTCTTATTCTAGATGACGTATTGGTGGCATTAGAGATCTAAATTCTACGCCCCAGCTTCCTTTTCGCTTGCTAAGCACCCAGACAGCTGGCCCGGTTAAATAATGCTTCGCGTTAGGATTAAAGCGTTCAAAACTCAACTCTACAATCACCTGATTTTCTGAAACATTCACGACTTCGAAGTCACCTAACTCGCTGCTATGCCAATTTTCTCTCTCGCGCATGCGCTCAAAATTCATAGTCACGATCGGCGAAGCACTAGTCTCAGCAAAGATGAACTGCCCCGCACTCAACATAACTTGCGGCACATGACTCACTTTCAGAAGCGCCGCATTGTCGGCTGCGTTGAATGCTACAAAGAATTCATCGACCAACGCTATAGCCGCCAGCCGAGCATCAATCAGAACTGCCTCGTCAGACTCCGAGCGTAGCTGGCCAGGCGCACGGTACTGCATCCCCCAATGCCCTTCATCATTAGTCACTACATAGAATACATAGCCACTGCTAATCACCTTGCCAGCAGCATTGAGGCGACTGTATTCAACTTCGAAATTTACTTTGTGATCCGAAGATTGCCCAGGAGTAATCTTGTCAAATGTACTGCGCGCCCATCCCTGCTGCTTCATCTCTTCGAAGTCTGTAATGAACTGCCTTGGAGCCTTCGCAACTATTAGCCCAACGGGCGCGTGCGTAATGTGGGGGTAATTCACTGTCTTTTGAATGGCGCTATTATCTGCCGTATTCCATGCTTCAAGAAAACGCTCTAAAGCGGCCCTGGCTTCCATTTCTGACTCCTGATTTGGCTGAGCGTTCGCCGTGGTACTAAGCAATACCAACAGAGCAAGCGCACCCAAAAAATTATGAATAGTGTTCACTCGAAATCGCCCCTTGTGTCCAAGCACAGAGCTAAACCCAGCGCCTAACCTTCTTTTTATACGCTAGGTACTCTTCACCAAATTTTCCCTCTAGATAGGCTTCTTCTTTTGCAATCGCAACGTGATAGAGAAAAAAGGCTGCTGGAATAAAGCTAACGAAAATCCAAAGGCTGTTGCTGGCAATTCCGATACCGATGTTTATCAGACAGAAACCAGCATAGATGGGATTACGAGACCAGGCGTAGAAACCCGTTGTTACAATCGAGGTAGTAGGCTTCCACGGTTCGATGGCAGTGCCCGCACGTCTAAACGATGTAGCCACGAGAATCGTTATAATGATGCCAAATAACACCAGCAAGTAGCCGAAAATTTCAATGGATTCCCGGATGCCTAGGCCCAACGGCCGTAGATATTGCAAACCCGTACCTAAGAGGATGCAGCTCGCAAATATCGCAGGAGGCGGAAATTTAACTGCAGCGCCTTTCTTATCTTGAGTTGATTCTTCATGCAATTCGTCACTCATAGCTCACCCCCTTTGATTCGATTCAGCCTGATAATCAGTATATACCCAACAGGTACTGGCGTATGCCCGAGACCAACTTGCTAAATAGTCCATTCTAGCTAACAGACCGATTACCAAAATCCGGCATTTCGAAAAGGCAAATGTTGAGCCCCCGCTGAGGATACTTGTCCTTGAATTCTGGCGCGACAGCCATCTCCCCGAGATAGGCTCCCTCTGGATTGTGCTTTTCGAAGAGTTCCTTCAGGTAATCACTACTCAAAAAAGGGCTATTTATGGTGGCGATGACTTTTGCACCGGGCGCACAAAGACCGTGAAGCTTCTTCATTACTGCGCCGTAGTTTTTTGCTGAATCAAAACTCCCACGCTGGCGCATCGGTGGATCGATAACCACTATATCGTAGCGCCCAAATTGTTTCATTTTTCCCCAGGACTTAAACAGGTTGTGCGCAACCGACTGCACGTAGCGAAGGTCTTGCCGGTTAAGGGTATGATTGCCCTCTCCCCACTTAATACTAGTTTTACTCATATCCACGTTAGTCACCGATCTGGCACCACCGGCAAGGGCGGCGACAGAAAGCGAACAGGTATAAGCAAACAAGTTCAGCACGTTGGCATCAAGACTGTTTTCTAGCAGCCAGCCACGCAGGCAGCGCATATCGAGAAACAGACCGGTATTCTGCTGCGTACCGGGATGCACGTCGAAGCGCAAGCTCCCCTCGTTTGCGACTAACGGGCCTACCGCTTCGCCATAAATGGTCCGCGCCGGAGCACTGCGCTCGAATCGGTTCTGCAGTACGATCGTCCGGATTTGCTTAAGTTCATCGGCCCGCAACAAGATTTCCGTCAATCCTTCAATATCATCGATTTCAGCATGGGCAGTTATTAAAACCAGTGGTCGGAACCAATCGATGCAGACATGTTCGAGGCCGGGAAAGAGGTGGCCTCGACCATGAAAGATCCTGCGCGCATCGGACTGATCGCTTGCGAAAAAAACTGCTGCGAGTTTTTTTATAGCGTCTAGATTAATAACAGTCAAAAGATCATTTCTCGAGAGTCTCGCCGCTTTGGTAGGAGCAACGCAGAAATATTGGATTAGAAAATTTTGTCATTGATGACAGTAAATAACCGCGGTTTTTAATTTTTGATTTTCCTATTGCGAATCTCGACTGACCCATAGTCAGCCATAGGTTGCTGCGCTTCCAGGCGTTTCAGAAATACATCAACATCGTCAAAGGGCAGGTCTTTAAGCGCGGCATAGTCAATATTCCACCACTGGCTCTTCATCAGATTCACAATCTGCCCCACAGTAAAACGCGTACGCACAACCTTACCCGGATTGCCGACCACGATCTGATAGGGCTCAACATCCTTGGTAACTACTGCATCACGTCCGATAACGGCGCCGTCACCAATCTTTACTCCCGCCATCACAACCACATTATGGCCAATCCAAACATCATGGCCTATGCTGGAGTAGACACAGCTCGCCTCATAGGCTCCGCTTACAGACATGCTACTAGAAACCCAATCGATCGGATGATTGTCTGTCGGCTGCCCAAGGACCACATTGCGGCCAATAGAACAGAATCTGCCTATCGATTCGAGATGCCATATCTCTCCGCCCTCGCGCATGTAGCTGTAAGCGCCCATGCGAAGCGGATGATCCGCTTTAGGCAATCGAACTTGAACATCGCCCAGTCGCGAATGCTCCTCCATGACCAGCTGAGATTGCGCACTAATAGTGCTGAAGTCCTGAATACGGATACCGAACCGTTTCGCTTTGAGTTTCTCGAGTCTATTTAGAATACTTGGCACTTAATTCAGTGACTCCCTTGCTTTGTTTTCGTTCATAGCGGTAACCAAGTGCAATGCCCAAACTGCCAACAGGATTGAGCATCTAATGTTGGCGGAATTTAACGGTGTCACGCAAAATTTCCTACTATCATCAATAGTAGCAATAGAATCTGTTAACTATACGGTATACTGCCCCGCAATGAGTAGTGCACACGACATTTTACATTCCGTTTTTGGTTTTTCGTCTTTCCGACCTCCCCAAGATCAAATAATCGACGCCCTTATCCTTGGCGACGATGCATTGGTTTTGATGCCTACCGGCGGCGGGAAGTCGCTGTGCTATCAGATTCCAGCACTGGTACGCGAGGGTTGCGGCGTCGTTATTTCTCCTTTGATCGCATTGATGCAGGATCAGGTAAGTGCAATGCGATTACTGGGAGTACGCGCCTCCTTTCTCAACTCTACTTTGAGCGCCGCTGAAGCCAGAGAGATCGAGCGAGCACTGCTTGCTGGCGAATTGGACCTACTTTACATAGCACCGGAGCGGTTCACTCAAGCAAACACACTAAGACTGCTTCGAGAAGCCCCAATCTCACTGTTCGCCATTGACGAGGCCCATTGTGTCTCGCAGTGGGGTCATGATTTTCGAGCCGACTACCTAAAGCTCAGCCTGCTACACGAACTGTTTCCAGAAATTCCGCGCATCGCACTTACAGCGACCGCAGACGCTAGAACTCGCACTGAAATTATCAGTCGATTACAGTTAGAAGAAGCGGGGCAGTTCATCGCCGGCTTCGACCGCCCCAATATCTGCTATCGCATCGCGTTAAAACACAATGCGAAACAACAATTCTTGAAATTTTTGAAAGACGAACACGCGCACGATGCGGGTATCGTGTATTGCCTCTCGAGAAAGAAGACAGAGGACATCGCCTATTGGCTGCAAGCGCAAGGCTTCAATGCGCTTGCTTATCATGCTGGACTGCCTGCCGAGACTAGAGCGGATCATCAAAGTAAATTCCTGCGCGACGAGGGGGTGATCATCGTTGCCACCATTGCCTTCGGCATGGGAATCGATAAACCCGATGTGCGTTTCGTCGCTCACCTGGACCTACCGAAGACAATCGAGTCTTACTATCAGGAAACCGGTCGCGCTGGCCGTGATGGTGAGCCTGCCGATGCATGGATGATCTACGGTTTGCAGGATGTCATTAAACTAAGACAGATGATGGAAGGCTCAGCTGGCAGCGAAGAACATAAGCGTGCGGAGCAGCACCGCCTAAATGCGATGCTGGGCCTGTGTGAGATTACTAGCTGCCGTCGTCAGGCCCTTCTTGGCTATTTTGACGATGAAATGGAACATGCTTGTGGAAATTGTGATTGCTGCCTCGAGCCGCCACAAACTTGGGATGGCACCGAGGCAGCAAGAAAGGCATTAAGCGTCACCTATCGCACTAATCAGCGCTTTGGGGTGAATCACCTCATCGACGTGCTTCGCGGCGCCGAAAACGACAAGGTATTTCAATTCGATCACCATCGGCTTGCCTCCCACGGCATCGGCCAGGAACTAGACAATAACCAGTGGCGCTCGGTATTCAGACAGTTGGTCGCCAGAGGCTATTTAAGCGTCGATCTGGAGCGCTTCGGCGCGCTTCGGCTAGAGGAAAGTTGCCGACCCTTGCTACGCGGCGAAGAGACAATTCAACTTCGAGTTGATGTTAAGCACAAAACAGCGAAGCGACAAACCAAGACACCACTTGCCGCCGATGTCGATGTCACCCTATGGGAAGCACTGCGTGAATGCAGACGGCAGTTTGCCGAAGATAAAGGCGTGCCACCCTATGTGATCTTTCACGACAGCGCTTTGCAGGAGATGTGCGTGAATCTGCCCCAAGATATGGATGCTTTTGGCATGGTGAGCGGCGTGGGCGAGAGGAAACTGGAGAAATACGGGCCGGCATTTTTAAGGGTTATTACGGATCATCTGGCTTAGGTGATTGCTGGGGGGCTCAATCAGCTAAGTTCAGCATCTTTAGTTGGCACGGTTCTGGTTTTCCTCAAAAATAGAGATTGCAAAGGTGCGCCTTAGTTGGCACCCTTGATCAATCTAAAATTATAAAGTAAGGAATTCCGATGGTCAGTCGAAACCCCTCCAATCAAGTCGTAGCAACACTCTTGAGCCTATTCGTCATTCCGTTTGTAGCAAATAGTCATGCTGCTGAATTGGACCGTATTGGCACCTTCGATTTCCCAACGTCAGGTTCAGCTGCCGCTCAGGAACATTTCATCCGCGGCGTGGGCTATCTACATAGCTTTGGCATGGTTCAGGCCCAGAATGAATTTCGAAGCGCTCAGGAGATCCAACCTGATTTCGCTATGGCCTATTGGGGCGAGGCATTCACCTATCAGCACCCTTTCTTTGGCCAGAAGGACGCCGGTCCTGGCGAAGCCTTAATGCGCCTAGGTGCGACTAGTGCGGAACGGCTCGCCAAGGCACCCACGGATCGAGAAAAGGGCTTTCTGCTTGCAGCCGAAGCCTATGCGTTGACCGTTGGAGGCATGCCAGAGAGACGCATTGCCTGGATGAATGCAATGGCCGAACTCTACGCAAAATATCCCGATGACTTTGAGGTCAAAGCCTTCTACACCGCGTCCATGCTGTCTGGCGCGACGGCGTCTGGCGCAGATAGGCAGCGCATCAATATGCGCGCCGGCGCCTTAGCTTTGGAAATGTTCAAGGAGAACGACAATCATCCCGGCGCGGCTCACTACGTAATACACTCCTTCGACGATCCAGTCCATGCGCCCATTGCGTTGGAAGCGGCAACTGCCTACGCCGATATAGCACCCGCAGTATCTCATGCCCGTCATATGCCCACTCACATATTCATTCAACATGGCATGTGGAATGAAGTCTCTCTCTGGAACGATTCTGCTTTCAACGCAGGGCTAGAACTGTGGAGTGAAGGTGATCCCACGGGAGATATGAATCACTCCTCTGACTGGGGTCAGTATGGCGATCTGCAACTGGGTGACCTAGAGAAGTCCGAAAGATGGATCAAACGCGGCCAGATGGTTCTTGACAACGCCCCCAGCAGCGCACGCGCAGCGGGCACTGTTAAGACGATGAAGGCAAGGCACATTATTGAGAGCAAGCAATGGGAATTACAGCCTTTCACTGATGATCTTGATGCCACCGAATTGCTCGCACTGGGTCTAAGCGCCGCTCACCTTGGTGATTTAATACTGGCAAATCAAGTCGTAGCGAAATTGGACAAAATGCTAGCGGATAGTCCTGATAATGGGCAGCTAAAATTAATACATCACGAAGTTGCCGCTGTAACTCTCCACAAGGAATCTATGCAGCAAGCTATGGTTGATGTAGCTAAAAGGCAGCAGGCTATAGAGCTGATTCAAGAAGCGATGACAATTAGAGAAGGTCAACGAGCACCAAACGGCGCTGCTACTCCACTAAAACCTGTGCATGAATTGGCCGCAGAAATGATGTTAGAAATGGGCATGCACGACGAAGCAGCAGAGCTATTTGGAACTTCATTGCAACGTTTGAAAAACCGACCTTGGTCACTGCTTGGCGCTGCGCGCAGCCACAAGAACTTGGGCGAGCAAGGCAAAGCCTCAATGCTGTACGAATCCTTGTTAGCAGTATGGAGCGATGACAGTCACCCTGCTGTTCAGGAAGCGAAGCAATACCTAGGTTATTAGTCGCTAGGTTGCCAATAAATAAAATGCTGTCAGAAATAAAAAGAGAACGTCTATGACTAAGCAGGGTTTAGAAATAGTAGCTGCCAATGGATTGATCAACCGACGCCACCTTCTTGGCCTCGGTTTGGCAGGAATGGGCGCAGTCGCATCCACTTCCTTACTAGGCGCCGACGCCGGGCTCAATCTAGAAATTCCAGGATGGTCTAAGCAACCTGGAGCCAACGCCAGTGGCTATGGCTCGCGCTCTAAGTTTACCGAGGGCATGCAGAGAATGTCGGGCAACCCCAATCCACTTTATCCTGGTGGCGGAGCATCGCGCTCACCCCTGCATCAATTGCAGGGATCGATCACGCCAAATAGCCTTCACTTTGAACGACATCATGCAGGCATACCCGATATAGATCCGGCTCAGCATAAATTGGTTATTCATGGCTTGGTACGTCAGCCTCTGGTATTCAGCTATGAAGACCTGCTGCGTTATCCGATGGTTAGTAAAATTTATTTTCTTGAGTGTTCAGGAAATAGCGGCTCTCTGTTCGGCCCTAACCCTGCCGATGGCAGCGCACAGAGCCTGCATGGTTTGGTTTCCGGCGCCGAATGGACCGGCATCCCGCTTTCGACTCTGTTAGACGAGGCGGGAGTAGATCCCGATGCTCGGTGGATCAACGCCGTAGGCGCAGATGCAGCCAGCATGGGTCGCTCTATTCCTCTCAACCGTGCTATGGATGATGTAATGCTAGCACTGTTTCAAAATGGCGAACCAGTACGGCCTGGTCAGGGTTATCCGATGCGCCTTTTCGTACCGGGTTGCGAAGGCAACATCAGCGTTAAATGGCTGACGCAAATTAAACTTACGCGTGAGCCGACTCACTTTCGCGATGAAACAAGCAAATACACAGACACCCGACTCGACCGCAAGAGTCAGCAATTTACCTTTCCTATGGGCACCAAGTCAGTCATCACAGCACCCTCAGGACAGATGAAGTTGGAAAGACAAGGCATCTATCAGGTGACAGGTATTGCCTGGTCTGGTCGCGGCAGCATTCGCCGGGTTGAAGTTAGCGCAGATGGCGGTAAAACTTGGGCCGATGCGATGATTGATTCCCATCAGAGTGAGAAAGCTTTGGCGAGGTTCACAATCCCGTGGCAATGGTCTGGAGGCGATGCTGTTCTGCAGAGTCGAGCTACAGACAGCCACGGCAATGTACAGCCAACACGCACCAGCCTCGTAACAGAGAAAGGCAATATCAGCACCTATCATTTCCACGGCATTCAGAGTTGGGCCGTTAACACGGCAGGAGATGTTGCCAATGTCTACGCTTAAAAAGCTTCTAACAGCCTCAGCGGTTTCAGCAAGCCTAGCAATAGGCCTATCGGCTTTAGTCCAAGCACAATCGCTTGGTACTCCAATCAATGAGAGCCAGTTACAGGGTTTCGATCTGATCGCACAACCTAACGGCAGTGGCTACCCGGCAGGCAGCGGCACGGCAATGCAAGGAAAGGCCATCTTCGAGACACGCTGCGTGGCCTGCCATGGTATGACTGGAGAAGGAACATCCGCAAATACGCGCCTAGTCGGTGGCGACATGCAGTCCGAGGAACGTCCTATCCGCACCGTAGGCAGTTACTGGCCCCATGCCAGTACGCTTTTCGACTACGTACAGCGCGCCATGCCTGCCGATGCCCCGAAATCGTTGACTAGTTCCGAGGTATATCAGGTGATCGCCTACATACTGAATATGAACGGCATTGTCGAGAATTCTCTCGTCCTGAATAAAGAGACCCTCATGCAGGTCGAAATGCCAAACAAAGACGGATTCATCGATAGCAGCCAAGCCCTCTAAAATGCCCTCCGAGAGCCTCCAAAGCCGGGTGTGACCAACTGTCACAGGAGGTTCCCTAGCACCGCAAATCCAAGTATGATCCTCTCGCCTTAGAAATATCACTCAAGAGAGGATCCAATGAGAAAGTTCTGGTTGAATTTGTGCCTATTGTGCACAGCGGTAGCATTGTTGTTTTCAAAGTCAGTAAGCGCGGCAGAATCTGGGCTAGTCATGCCCCTTATCGACGGTGAGCCGAGCTTCGCCGACTTCCAGAATATGGTCCCCTCTTCAGTATTGGCCCGCTCTATGGAGAAGGTCGACAGTTTCGTTCAGCGCGAACCCGAGCCCGGCGAGCCTTCCGCACAGCGCACCGAGGTTTACATCGGCTACGATCAGGATGAATTGCATGTAATATTCCTGGCCTTTGATACGGACCCAGATCAAATTAGAGCAAACCTCTCCTCACGAGAGAATATCGATGGCGATGACCATGTCGAGATATCCTTCGACACATTCAACGATCAACGCGCCGCTTTCTCATTCAGAACCACTCCACTAGGCATTCAATGGGATGCACGCTGGACCGAAGGCTCTTCGCGCCGTGCGGGCTTCGACACCACATTAGAAATGGTATGGGAAAGCGACGGTCAGCTTACCGATCAGGGCTATATGGCAAAAATGGCTATTCCGCTGCGCAGCCTGCGATTCCCAGATAACTCAGAACAGAATTGGCGCATTCAGTTCGGCCGCAACATCCCTCGCTATGGCGAAGAATCGTACTGGCCCCCTTACTCTGTAAACGTTGAAGGCCGCCTGAACCAAACTGCCACACTTACTGGGATTCGCGATGTGTCTCCGGGAAATAACTCACAGATCATCCCCTTCATCTTCGCAAGAGAAGTTGATTCCCTAGACCTCGGCGCAACAGGTGGTCCCAAATTCGATCAGAGTTCTGAACAAGATGTAGGCTTGGACGCAAAGTTTATTTTCAATGATTCGATGGTACTCGATATCACGCTTAATCCAGATTTCTCACAAGTAGAATCGGATCAGCCGCAGGTAACATTGAACGAACGTTTCGAAGTGCAGTTTCCAGAACGACGCCCTTTCTTCGTTGAAAACGCCGACTTTTTTGCTACTGACTCGACACTCGTTTTTACCAGAAGAATTATAGATCCCGAGGGCGGCGCACGCTTTACTGGCCGTGCAGGCAACTTTGGCTTCGGTAGTATCCTAATCAACGATGAGGCCCCCGGCCTTAATCGAGCTGATAACGACCCACTAAGAGGCGAAAAAGCTAACGTAGCGATCTTGCGTGGCTTTATGGATATTTCAGATCAAGATCGCGTCGGTGTGCTACTGACCAACCGCGATCTCGCCGACGGTCACAACACAGTAGCTAGCATTGATGGCCGCTTTAAGCTCAACAATAACTGGACTACTCAGCTTCAGTTCGTGGGCACCGATAGTGAGGCGTTCGATGGCAGCTCGGAAACAACTGGCTACCAGCGCAATATTCAAGTAAATCGCGCGGGCCGCTCGTTCAGCAACCACACACATTTTATTGAGACTACTAGCGACTTCCGCGCCGAGTTAGGCTTCCAATCTCGTTTCTTCCGTTCTGACTCGTCGGGTCTGCACCAGCGTGTAAACTTTAATTTCTATCCAGAAGATTCCAGTCTCAACAGATGGAATGCCAATCTGTTTGGTGTCTACATCAATGATATCGGTGGCGATAAAATCTACTCACAGCTTGGGCCAGGATTCGGTGCGAACTTCGACACGAATGCCTTTAACGCAAGCTACACAGAGTATTCAGAAACGCTTCGCCCGAAAGATTTTACTGGCATCATGACGAACCGAACCTATGAATACGAAGATTTCAACTTCGGCTATACCAATACAACACTAAACACCTTCTCGTTTAGTGCGACACTCAAAACTGGAACAACCCTGAACTTGGTCCCCCCCAGAGGAACATTGCCTAGCATCGCAGACACCACTCGATTCAGTGTCGATATGCTTTGGCGTCCAATCGATAGACTGCGCATCTCGAATACTTTCTTCCATACAGAACTGGAAACTAAATCTGGCGGCACAGACATCTTCACTAACGATATTCTCCGCAGTAATTGGAACTATCAGTTCACTAAGGAATGGTCGCTGCGCTTCATCGCACAATACGATGAAACAGATGCCGGTCCAGCATCAAGGTTAGTCGACGACAAGAACCTAAACTTCGATATACTTCTGCGCTACGTGATCAACCCATGGTCTGCGTTCTACGTAGGTTACAACACGAACCAGAGTAATTTCGACATCGTCGAGATGGAAGGCGAAAGAGAATTGGTGATAGCCAATGATCTAAAGAATGATGGAGACCAAGTCTTCATGAAGTTTTCCTACCTATTTCAGCGCTAAATTCCTTGCTTTAGTATTTTGCAGTGGGCTAACGTCAAGTTCGCCCACTGCAACTGAGAATAGCCCGCCCGCCTTACTGTCACAAAATATTACATAAATCCCAGAGCGACGCCTATCGCCGGATAGGTCACGAGCTATGCATGACCGCGTCGAAAGCCGTGCGGCCCGGCGTCATTTCGATGAGAATATCCGCGACCAACACAGCGATGCACTTCACCCTGCAAAATAAAGGCGCCACTGACTCTTGGCGTACGTTGGCAGTGGTTGAGCGAAGCGTTTATACTAGGTTTGCTTCCTTATCTTCGGGGCTGGGCCAGCAGAGAGACAGGTCACTAGCCTAGGCAATAAGCCCACCAAGAGAGCTAGCCGGTGCGCGTAAATCCAATCGGGAAAGGGAAAATGATAGAAAGAATAGCTCGCTGGCAGCAGCCAGTCATAAAACAGACATTGATCATCTCATCGATAGTACTGAGCAGCTTTCTTAGCTCGGGCCTATCTGCGCAAAATACTGCCGAAATCAGCGAGCAGTACCCAGAAGTAGCTGATCTGTTTAATGCCTTCGATGTCACACAGGCGAAAGCTCTCGAAGAAATTGCTGCGATCAATGCCGACCCCGCCACACAGCAAGTGCGAAATGAATTGCAGATGAATATGAAACTGCGCGCCAGCATGACCATGCGCGAGATGATGGCATCCGGCATGATGACCCATGAGGCTGCTATGGAAATGGGCATGAACAACGGCCCTCATCACGATCTGGAAGTTGCAGCACGAATGCGCCTGTTAGAAGTAATGCGCGGCAAGCATAGCAACGAGTCAGCCGAGGCTGCCTTTGAAAATAGCTCGGCCATCAGTCGTCACACAGCCGAGGTGTTTAAGCACGGTCGAAATTTTGAAGAAGCACTGTTTACCATCTATATCGATGACGACGTAGCTGACAAACTCGCGGCCGTTGCCGATGCAATCGAAAGCTATCTTAGCGACGATCAGCACTCTGTAGCCACCGTACCGAAAGAGAGCGACTACCTGCTAAGCCACGATCAAGCCAATGGGCTTAAGACCGCTTTCCCACTTCTAAGGGGCTTCATGTGGACTCACCAATGGCTGCAACTTGCTGCACTTGAAGCGGTGATACTGCAGGGGCTGGATCCCCAGTTCAATGGGGGTATCGATGTGGCTCTTGAACGCTTCTGGAACAAGGTTGGCTCATCCGGTGGAATGACCATGTTCCCAGCCCCTGGCGAGTTGCCTATGGCACCAGCTATTGCGCCCGATCTCTATAGCCAATCTCCGCAGGCGGCGATTATCCTAGATAACTTAAACCTTCTAGAGACTGTCATCGCCGACATCCTAGCATTCCCCAACGCTGAGAATCGCGATGCGTTAATGGATCAGGCAATCGCTTACTTTACCGGCAAAGACAGCAACAACGCCCAATCGATGGATTATCTGCTATTTGCACTTCGAGGCGGAATCTACAATCAGGGTGGTCCTGCAGTTGGTGAACTCATGCAGTCGGAGAGAAACCGCGCGCGCGAAGCCATGAACATGCAGCACAACATGATCATGTCCTCTCCCCAATAAAAATTTGGATTACAATAAGGGGTTGGGCCAAAAGGCTTAACCCCTTTCTTGACTGTATCAAAAGCTGAGGTCACATAGTCGCTTGCACTGGAGACAGCGAAGCGAGAAACTAGGCCTTCATGCAGTAGGACACCTCTGCCCATGTCCCTTACTAAAAAAACAGTGCTTGTGCCACTAATCCTCATTAGCACTGTTCTCACCATTGTGCTTTTACGGCCCGAATTAGTTCTTAGCACTCTTGCTAAACCTACTCTCTCCAAGCTCGGCTTTGAAATTTCATCACTGGAAGTGAACCATCTAGGCGTTAATTCACTGGCGCTAGAACGATTAGTTCTAATCAACAAAGAGCAGCGCATCGTCCTAAGCAGATTACATGCACAATACTCCCTGTCGCAGTTTCTTGCAGGCACGGCGCAATCCATTTCCATAGGCAAGATCGAATTACGATCGCTTTCGAGTCCAGACTCACCGCTAGACGAGGCCGACATAACCCTAGCCGCGATGTTAGATGCATTCGATGCGCTGCCTGTTAGCGAGATAACCCTTCCTAATATCGAACTGCTTACTAGTGATCAAAGCTACCTAATAGGTTTGGGCCTGCAGAGTCCTCCCCTGAGAATAGTAGGTGAAGCACAATTCGAAGCGCTGCAAAACACAGTCATCGAATTCGAAGCCCAGCGTACCAACCCAAAAAACCTGATTGCCGAAACTAGAACATTGCTAGCTGAAGTACTAGTCTCGGAATCCAAAATAGACTTGACCATCGCTGAGAACGCCATTGCAGTGACTGCTACCAGCTCATTATTTACCAAGCCCTTGCAGGCGCCCCTCGAGGTATTTATCCCCTCAGCCACAGCTATTATGACCGAACGCCTCTCGCTGCAGAGCAATTTCGAAGTGAAGGAGCTATTCGGCAACACCGCTATCACACAACTGAGCCTCGTTCTCGACAGCCCGAATTCACATTTACAGATACTTCAGGAATCAGACCTAGTCAGCAATGCTATGCAACTGCGTCTACCTCTTAGCGTACAGGGCAACATTGCGACATCGACAGGCGAGATGCAGCTTAACCTCAGCGAGATTTATGGCAGTGGAAGCTGGACCCTAGAAGACGCGACGTCGCAGAGCAAACACAGTTTCGAGAATACACAGCTTCACTGCACATCCTTCACCAGTTGCGATATGACAAGCGATTGGCAGAGCGATCTCATCAGCTGGCGCTATGGAGAATACAATGGGGAAAACACCCGCGTGACTGCCCCGCTTAGGTTCAACTACTCCAACGATGAGATACGCTTGGCTGCGGACTTGGTACAGATTCTCGTGCCTTCGGTTAGAACTTCTGCCGAGCCTGTAATTTCACAGATAGCAACTAACTTGCAGCTGGATGAATTGGAATTACGTGTAGGCGATGTGATCAGCGGCGGATTCAACTTCAGCAGTAGCGAGTTTCGCCTAAACAACGGCATCGCCGACATTAGTAACCCTGCTTATTCCGGCAAGCTACAGCTGGAGAAAGATACCCTAACCGGCGTAGTAGAGGTCGACATAGATCAGCGACTGCGCCTGGGCATCGGCCTACAACACTTCTTCTTGCGCGACACCGGCGATGTTGTCCTGAAGTTGGCCCCCTATGAATTTACAGAAGCAGGGCCCCTCTCAACATTGCTAACCCCGAAAGAGTTAGAGGCTGATATTGTCGCCGGCCAGATCGAAGGATTGGCCAATATTTCGTGGAGCAAACAACTAGATAACTCATGGCGTTTCGGAGGGCCGATAGCCCTCAAGATTAGCCAGCTAAGCGGCTACTACGCAGACTATCTCTTCGTCGACCTGAATACTGACTTATTTGCTGAGGCGACCACGCCACTAGGAATACAGGTTTCTAATCCGGCTAGCGCGTCTCTAAGCCGCATCGATACAGGCCTGCCTCTCGAGGGTCTTTCCTGGCAATACCGTTTCAACACGCTCACTGGCGAGATACAGATCTTCGACTTCAATACCAGCCTGCTGGACGGCAAACTGAGTATTCCCGAGGCAAGTTACAACTCTGCAGGTGATCGCCAGCAGATTGACGTGGAACTCACCGAACTGAGGGTGGATTCTGTGATTGCGCTAGCGGAATATCCCGGGCTCGAGGCAGATGGCCTCATTAGCGGCTACCTCCCCTTCATCATCGAGGGCAATACGATCAGCATTGAGAAGGGCTTAGTCGAAGCGCTAAAACCAGGGGGCAGTATCCGCTATACGCCAGCCAACTCGGTTCCAAGCAGCGACCCGGGGCTACAATTGGTCAACGATGCGCTTTCCAATTATCAGTATCACACTATGGATACCGAGGTTTTCTACTTCGAGGATGGCGAGTTGTTGTTGAACATGCAGCTTCAGGGCAGCAACCCAGATATGAACAACGGACAGGCGATAAACCTTAATGTAAATATCACCGACAATATTCCCTCGCTACTTAAGAGTTTGCAGGCGAGCCGAGTCATAACAGACGAATTAGAGCGCTTTGTCAGCGATCCATAACTGCAGTTAGTTCCCCCAGTTTAATTAAGCAGATATGCAAAATCTTAAGCAAACGTTCATGATAGGCTGATAAACTGATACCAAGACTGAAAATGACTACATTGGATAGAAATAATGCACAGCAATAAGCCTCTAAGACCGCGACGTACAGGAAGTATTTTTGCGCTATTAGCGCTCGCTGCTTGCACACCCACGATTCAGATTGCCGTGCCGAATGAACCAATAACGATTAACCTCAACGTTAGGATCGAACACGAGATTCGCGTTAAGGTTGAAGAAGAATTAGATGGAATTTTTACCGTAGACAGCGGTTTATTCTAATGGGGATACACACTATGAAGAATGCAATTTCTAAAACGCTGCTAGTAGCCTGCATGTTGCTCTTAGTTCCTGTGAGTTTTGCGTTAACCCTACAGGAAGCAAAGAGCGAGGGTTTAATAGGAGAGCAAAGAAATGGCTATGTTGGCCTAGTAGTGGATTCCGCTCCTGCTGCTGTAATGGCCTTGGCACGCGATGTAAATAACCAGCGCCGCGAGTTATATCAGCGGATCGCGAGGCAGAATAACATCAGCCTAGAACAGCTGGCAGCCCTCGCCTTTGAAAAGGCGGTTGAAGCAACTCCAGTCGGGCAATATCTACAAGGTGCTTCTGGTTCCTGGGTAAAGAAGTAATGGTGAACATCTAGCCGCACACCTAACACTGCCCCAAGGGTTCCCTCCGGTCTGGGGCTCTACTGCCCGCACCCTCCTTCCGATAAGCCCGTTTAGCCCTAGCATTCTTAGTAGTTCTGAATCAAAATCACTAATACTCTCGCACGGCTCAACGCGCGCTACAGACTCGAGGTAGGAATACAAAGTGGACGCTGAGATTGACCCGCTTATAGATCAAATTACCGATCCAGCCATTTGGGCTGTCTGGTTCGATGCCCTGCAGTTGTGGTTCACCTCTGACGTTTTCGTCAGCGACACACTTATCTGTCTCGGCATAATTGCATTCGCCGTTAGCATCACAATGCCCCTGGCAACTCGCCTGCGAGAGCAAATAGACTTGCTCATTAAGAGGCAGTCCCGCCTGGCTATCATGGTTAGAATATGGGGAACAGCTCGAGACATTTCCTTTCCAGCTATCTGGCTCTCGTTACAATCCATCTCAGTTGTAGTCACCCAACAATGGGGAATTACTAATACCTCACTGGTAATTACCACCAGCCTGCTCACAGCCTGGATTATTATCCATACCGCTACCATCTTCGTCAGCAGCCACCTGTGGTCTCGGACAATAGCTATCACCGCGTGGGTTATTGCTGCACTAAATATTCTTGGAATCCTCTCTCCTACAATTTTATTCCTCGACGAAATATCCTTTAGCCTTGGGCAAGCAAGCATATCTGTACTGACTATCATGCAGGCCATAGTGACCCTTGGCATCTTGCTCTGGATTTCGGCAATAGCTGGCCAGATTACCGAGAGTAAGCTGAAGTCAGCTCAGAATCTCTCGCCCTCTATTCAAGTTCTCAGCATTAAATTTATGCGCATATCATTCGGTGCCGTGGCGTTCATCATGGCTCTCGCGATCGTTGGTGTTGATCTAACTGCATTTGCAGTTGTTGGCGGCGCGGTAGGTGTCGGCATCGGTTTCGGTCTACAAAGAATTTTTGCCAATCTCATTAGCGGTTTCATCCTGTTGATGGATAAGTCTATAAAACCGGGCGATGTGATTGTGGTAGCAGACTCTTACGGCAGAGTCGATGCATTGACCGCGCGCTACGTCTCGGTCACCACAAGAGACGGTGTTGAACATCTGATTCCAAATGAAGAACTGATCATCAACCGTGTGGAGAATTGGTCCCACTCTCAAACACTCCTGCGCTTGCGACAAGTTGTCGGCGTTCACTACAACGCCGATCTCCACAAGGCCATCGAACTATGCAAGGAAGCTGCAGCTGAAACAACCAGAATATTGAACGAGCCAGCCCCGAATTGCCTTGTTCTCGAGTTTGGCGATAGTGCCGTAAACCTTGAAATGCGCGTGTGGATTAACGATCCCATGAACGGCCGCGCCAATGTGATGAGTGAATTATTAATCTGTATCTGGGACAAGTTTCACGAACATGGCATTGAGATACCTTACCCACAACGCGACTTGCACTTGCGATCATCTGATATTGGCAAACTGCCGACAAACGACAACTAAAGCACTTGCACAATATCCGAAGCGGTCGCTCGAGTAGGCTCACATCAGCTCAATAGTGAATCGACGAAAAATCAGGGCGAATGCATTGAAGAACAGCACCGTGATCAGAATCGAAAACGCGATAGCCCCCCAGAACCCGAAACGCTGAACCAGGACAGGAAACGCATCGAACATAGGCAAAGTCGGGATAACATACCAAAACGTATACCAAGCATGATTAGTTATTTTCTCCGCCGAGCGCCGTCAAAGTACAACCAAAACAATGTCAGTAGAGTCACAGTAGGCAGCGCTGCGATAAGCGCACCCGCCTTGTCGAGGTTCTTGGCGACCTCAGAAACCAGCACCACGATACCGGCTGTAAAAAAATACTTCAGAATGATAAATTGCATGGTGCACTGCTGTCTGAGACCGCTGTGCTAAGAAAACCCTAACACCTGTCCTTGTGTAATTACAGATTACTTTGATCGGATATTTTTGGAAACTGGGGAATTTAGCGACCTAAAATTCGAGCGTTTCTACGACAAGGTCAGGCGTTAATCAAGGGCAGGCGTAAATACAACTCTTACCCTTGTGCTTCTGCGAGTTCGACGCTTATATCCTGTGAGATAGGGTAGACCGAAGGGCCAAACTGATTATATACCGCCACATCGGCAGCATCGCGACCGTAACCGATAGCAACATAGCCCGGCGTCATTTCCTCTTGGGTGGCATCGAAGGCATACCAACGCCCGCCAACATAGGCTTCGAACCAGGCGTGCATATCCATTGGCACAAGGCCGTAGTTATAGCCAACTACCAGCCTGGCTGGAATACTAATTGAGCGACACAGCGCGATACCCAAGTGCGCAAGGTCTCGGCAAACACCAGATTGCTTTTGATTCACTCCTATCGCCGATATCGGATCGTCGCTGCTTCCAGGAATGTAGCTAATTGTCTCGCGCAGCCAAGTCTCAATTGCTGCTACCTGGTCATAACCTAGCAGCTGCCCTGCGGTGATCTCGACAGCCATCTGATTGAAGCTTTCCGATTCACAATATCTGCTAGGCAATAGAAAACTCAAAACCTCATCGGGCAACCTGTGTATATCTACAAAGGGAGCACCTGGCGCCTTATCAACAACATCACTGGTCATTACTTGGGCCGCGGTGTGTATTCTAAAATGCCCAGGTGGTGCCACCAATCGCTGACATAGATTGCCATAGGTGTCGGTAAACTCCACCACAGGAACGCTAGGGGTGAGCTTGTATTCCTCGCGACTAATCCACTGCTGTGCGCCACTGCGCGGACGCAGCATTAATATGAACGGCGTTGGCACCAAAATCTTAAATTCGAAGTCACAGCTTGTAGCTAACCACATAGTTCAGACTCCACCGTATCTAGGTCAGTATTTGTGTAGCGATGACAAGACTTCATGAGGAGAGGGTTTGCCGAATCGAAATTTCGAGTGATTCGTTTCTCTCAATCATACAAGTTTTTACTTTCATAGCTAGGCTTTAGACAGTGCTACACACTAGTCGATCATGCTCTGATGAACCATCGCCTTGAACTTCGAGGCGATATTGTAAGCACCAGAAGGTTGAATCTGTAGCATGATAACTACACTAGTTCCCGACACAGGATCTGCCCAGGAGAATGTACCGAGCGAACCACTCCAGCCAAATTCACCGTTATTAGTGCCATAAGCGCTCATGGTTTCATCCATCACAACTGCCATCCCATAGCCCCACCCACGATCCAGCATTGGATTATTTGGATTCGTACCAAAGGGCATAAGTGCCTCGGGTATCTGATTCTGGGTCATAGACTCGACAGTATTGGATTGCAGGATCCGTTCTCCATCGAGCTCACCTTCGTTGAGCAGCGCCTGTAGGAAGCGAAGATAGTCAGGAACACTGCTCACAATGCCCGCGGCACCTTCTAATAGCGGCGGGTCTTCAGTGATAGGAATAGCCATCTGTGGCAGCAGGCTCAGGCTTCTGTCTTCGAAGGACACACGATAGGCCTGCGCCAAGCGCCCTGCTTTCTCGTCGGGAACGTAGAATGCCGTATCTGTCATCTTGAGCGGACCATAAACATGTTCATCGAGGTAATCATCGAATTCCTGCCCAGACACTAACTCGATAACTCGTCCCAATACCGTTAATGAGATGCTGTATACCCATTGCTCGCCTGGATCGCCTATCAATGGCACCGCAGCGACCTTCTCGACAAGTTCTTCCAAGGTATCCCCTCGAGAGCGAACTTCGCTCGCTCGGTAGAGCGCGCCGAATCGATGACTAAGGCCGGCGGTGTTCATCAGCAGATCTTCGATTGTCATCTCGCGCTCGCTAACTCGAGTCTGAGTAAAATCCGCCGCCGCAGGATCCACGAACACCTGCATTTCAGCGAAGCTTGGAATGTATTTGGAGACCGGATCGTCAAGCTTCATCTTGCCCTGCTCGACCAGCTGCATAGCAGCTACGGCCGTAACCGGCTTGCTCATTGAGCGAATCTGAAAAAGTGAGTTTTCTAGCATTGGGTTGTCTTGTTCTATCTGGTTCCATCCCATGCTTTCCAGATAAACGACTTTCCCGTGGCGCGCCACACCAGCAACTAGCCCTGCCACTCGGCCATCTTCCACATGCTGAGCTAGCATCTCATGCACTAGTGCGAGCCTTTGAGCCGAAAAGCCTAGATCTTGCGGGCTGCCCCTGGGAAGACCACCATCAGGGGCTGCCAGGCTCGCCGCACTCAACGTAAGCGTGCCGAGGAGAAACAGAGTTGGCTTTCTATTCATGATCCTTCCTGTAGGTAGATGGGCAGCCAAGTAGGTAGATGGACAGCCAGGTAGGTGGGCCGCTATCTAGCCTGTGTCAAGACTGGTTCCCATTGCAAGCCATATCGGGTGGAATGTCAAAGATAAACTGGCCATGCAGTCCATGATGAGTCGTAGTGAATATAGCAATCTTCCAGTGACAGCCGTTTCACAACGGGATTAGAATGGAGCGATCAGTTTCCTCGAGAAAACCTACCAGGACATCCATTGTGAAAAACAAACACCAAGACATATTAGCTACTATCGGCAATACACCTGTTGTGCGCATCAATAAACTCGCCCCAGATCATGTAAACCTGTTCGTGAAACTCGAAGCGTTCAATCCGGCAGGCTCCGTGAAGGACAGACTAGCACTAGCCATCATCGAAGATGCGGAAGCTAGCGGGGACTTGCAGCCAGGCCAGACTGTCGTGGAAGCTACAAGTGGCAATACAGGCATTGGTCTGGCGATGGTTTGTGCACAGAAGGGATATCCGCTAGTAATTGTGATGGCGGAGAGCTTCAGCGTGGAGCGCCGCAAACTCATGCGTTTCCTCGGCGCCAAAGTAGTTCTTACTCCTGCCCCCCTGAAGGGAAGCGGCATGGTCGCGAAGGCGAAAGAACTCGCCGATACTCATGGCTGGTTTTTGACTCGTCAGTTTGAAAATGAATCGAATGCTCGCATGCATGAGCGCACTACTGCCGTTGAAATTCTTAGAGACTTCGAAGATGAGCGTCTAGACTATTGGGTAACAGGCTTTGGTACTGGGGGAACGCTCAATGGTGTCGCGAATGTTCTTAAAGAAAAAAGGCCAGAAACAAAAATAGTTTGCTGCGAACCTGACAATGCACAGCTGCTCGGCAGCCAGACGCCGCAGCCTGAAGCACCGGCCACCGGACTCCCACCCAGCCATCCTGCATTCAAACCTCATCCGATGCAGGGCTGGACGCCGGACTTCATTTCCCCATTGCTAGAACAGGCTGTAAGCCGAAAACACATCGACCAGCTACTGGCGATCTCCGGAGAGGACGCAATTCGTAACTCCAGACTCCTCGCACAGAAGGAAGGCATCTTTACCGGAATTACCGCTGGCGCCACATTTGCTGGCGCATTGATGATTGCAGAGCAGGCCGAGTCGGGTAGCAATATCCTTTGCATGTTGCCAGATACTGGTGAGCGTTACCTTACTACGCCTCTGTTCGAGGGGATCGGTACGGAAATGAATGCAGAAGAATTGGAGATCGCCGCGTCTACGCCAAACTATCAGTTTGATAGCCCGGCATAGTAACGAAGCTGCACAGAACCCGCGGCAACGTTGAGCGCAGCCATTGCCCACTTAGGGCAATGCGAGAGCGTCAAAGCAAGTGAAATGACACGTTTGCGCTAGCTTTTGACACTAAACATACTAAAAAAAGCCAGGGATGACTTTTTCAGTATCGACTAGATAGGTTCATCCAGACTGGTCTTATAGGTTTCGGTCAGCATCAGCACAGAGATCAGTGAGAGAACTGATGCTATGGCGATGTAAACGGACACCCAGACTATCGAATACTCTGTCCATAGAATAGTTGCTATAGTCGGAGCGAATGCGCCACCTAGGATCGCTCCCGTTTGGTAGCCCAAAGATGCTCCCGAGTAACGAACCTCTGTACTAAATAGCTCGGTAAAGAAAGCTGCCTGAGGACCATACATCATTCCAAGAAACATCAATCCGCCACTAAGACCCAGTACGATAAGCCAGAAGTTCCCTGTATCGATTAGCGGGAACAAGGCAAATGCCCAAACTCCAGTGAGAATGGCTCCCAGCATAAAAATTCCCCGCCTACCGTGTTTATCCGAATAAGAGGCAGCCAGAAACTGTGCGGGCACCTGTAATACCGAAGCAAGCAATACCGCAAAGAGCATCTGGTCCCTCGTCATTCCAGCACCGTCAGCATCGGTTCCGTAGGCAAGCACAAAACCAATCAGTATATAGAACGAGACTTGGATTGAGAGGAAAGCGCCTGCGGCTAAAGCAATACGCTTGGGATACTTCGCTATAGCTTCCAACACAGGCGAACGCCTTACGACAGCTGCCTGGGGCTGTTCATCCTGCTTCTTCTTTTGCAATTTCTGCAGTTCTTTAAAGGCATCAGTTTCTTCCATATGCAGCTGCACATACATACTGATTCCGATTAATAGGACGCTCGATATAAAAGGGATGCGCCAGCCCCAATTCATAAACGCATCCTCAGATACGGAATAACTAATTATCATGAATGCCACATTGGCTAGGATAACTCCAACTGGAGCACCGGCCTGTGCGTAGGCGCCATAGTAGCCGCGTTTGTCAGCTGGCGCGCTCTCGGTGACCAGCAGCATCGCTCCGCCCCATTGACCTCCTATCGCTAAGCCCTGAGTGAAACGCAAAAGGCTAAGCAAGATAGGTGCGGCAATGCCGATAGTGGCAAACGTAGGTAATAGCCCGATCAGCGTAGATGCGATGCCCATCATCATCAATGCGATAACCAGCGTTCGTTTGCGTCCAACGCGGTCACCGAAATGACCAAATAAAATACCACCTAAAGGCCTGGCGATAAAACCGAAGGCGAACGTTCCAAAGGAAAGTATAAGACCCATTGTTGGCGTGCTATCGGGGAAGAATGCCGAAGGAAACACAAGGGCCGCAGCCGTGGCATAGAGAAAGAAGTCGTACCACTCGATACTGGTACCAGCTAACGCAGTCAGTGCGACTTTACGCATGCTCGCTTCAACATGCGCTGACTCTTCAGAATTTACATCGGTTGAGGTGCCTGAATCAGCGACCATGGTGCCTCCAGTTTTGTCTAATTATTAGTAGTGGTTTGCAACCAAACCTGCTCAGCAGCATAACAGGAAATCTCGAAAAGCCGCATTAAAATGCATCGAAAGCCTGCTAATCCAGTATGATTAGCAAGATGTATTACGAACTAGTCAGACTATTGCACTTCGCAGCGATCTTCACGTTCGCCGGTGCCTTAGTCATAGAAAATATGGCCATCAAGCCACAGATCACAGGGGAGGATGCTCGTAACTTAGCCAAGGTGAATGCTGTTTGCGCAGTGAGCGCTGTCTTCGTTTTACTCTTCGGCCTAGCTCTATGGCTATGGGTGGGCAAACCTAGCGAATTCTACTCTAGCAATCCCCTATTTCATGCCAAGCTTGGTCTGTTTACCCTGATGTTGTTGTGCGCTATCGCCCCCACGGTATTTTATAACAAACACAGTAAGTCCGAGGAAGAAGTCATCGAGGTACCTCAACTGCTGAGGCTGTTATTGAGGTTTCAGCTAGTATTACTTGTGTTAATCCCTGTACTGGCCCTGCTGATGGCAAGAGGCATCGGGATCAGTTCCTAGTACACTGTTAAAAACTATTTTCCTATGGTTTGGTCCCAATTCAACGACTGATATTTTTCCAGAACACGCATCAAATCTTCTAGTGGAATTGCACGCAGCTCTCCGCGCGAACTGCTTATAGTCGTTGCCTTGAAGATAGCATTGTAGATCGCCTCCTCGGTAGCCTCTGCTGTTGCTGCAAACAGCGGTGTCATCGATTCGTTTACTAACACCTCAAGCGGAACTGGCACTTCGCTTACACGGGGCTTACGTACATTCGGATTAGTAGAGAACGCAATGACATAGTCACCCGAACCGTTACTGGCAAAGGAGCCTGTGCGCGCCAACCCCATCATGGCGCGCCTAGCAACTCGATCAAGATTGCGCGCAGTGAGCGGCGCGTCTGTGGCAACAACCATCATGATCGAACCGTCCTCTTTATCTGTGTCTGCTACTGGCTCTAAGAAATCGCGATAGGCGTAGCTACCCAATTCTCGCCCTACCGGTGCGCCATTAATTGACAAAGCACCGCCGTAATTTGTCTGCACCAATACGCCGACGGTGTAGCCACCTAATTGCGCAGGGAGCACCCTGGAACTAGTACCGATACCACCTTTCCAGCCAAACGCTTGCGTACCCGTGCCTGCGCCGACACTGCCCTCTTGAACAGGGCCTGCGCTTGCACTATTTAACGCGGCGTAGACTTCCTCTTTTTGAATTGGGTCTGCCCACATATTATTCACGCGAGCGTCGTTAGTTTCTCCTACTATAGGATTTAGCGTGTGCTCACCCATACCAGGTTGCTCGTACATCCATTGTTTAAGCGCATTCGCCGCACTCCATACACACAGCGTACAGGTCAAAAGAATTGGCGTTTCAATTTCACCAAACTCGCGTACCTGAGTCTCACCGACCATTTTCCCATAACCGTTGCCCGTATAAATCCAGGCTGGAATGGGATGGGTATAGAGGTTTCCTGGCGCAGGAATGATTGCCGTTACGCCGGTGCGAATATCATCACCTTCAATGACAGTTGTATGCCCCACTCTCACACCGTCAACATCAGTGATCGCGTTTAATTCTCCGGGCTGGAATACACCCACCACTACACCCGCCTCACGGGCCCGCGGCCTCGAATCGGACTGAGCTAACGCAAAGGGAGTCACACAAAGTAGGGTTAGCGCTGATAGATTTCGAATCATTAGCTTACTTTGCATTTTGCGCTCTCTTTAACCGTTTTTCTAGAAAGGGGATCAGGCCTTAATCCTGAGTCGATTTTCAGTATAGCACTGCGGTAAATCACTGTGGATCGGATAAGATCCGCCGAGCCTGGTTGGCCTGAAAACAAGTGAGGTGTTCGCTCAATCTGTTATTCTTTGGGTTTACATTACTCCACAGACAAAGACTCCAGGACCCTAAAATGAAGAGAAAGTATGCCCCTCTTTCATTAAACTTATCGCTCAGTTATTCCGTCGTCTTCGTCTCGATGCTGCTTGCACCGGCTTGCCTAGGTCAGGGTCTCGATACACGAGCACTCGAGGTGGCCTTATCGGGCCCCGATAGAGAGGTTACCGACTTCGCGCGAGACAACGCACGAAAGCCAGTTCAGGTTCTTGAATTTCTTGGCGTCCAAACAGGCATGACGGTATTGGATTTGTATGCCGCTGGAGGCTACTACACCTTCATCCTCTCCAAAGCCGTAGGTGAAAATGGCACTGTGTATGCGCAGAACACAGAACGCGGTTTACGCTTCGTGGAAGATCGCCAAAATATTTCTCAGGGCGAGGCGCTTAACGCCAAGATAGAACGAGGCGATCTACGCAATGTTGTTCAAATAGTAAAGCCACTCAAGGAAATCGGCTTGGCAGGTAACTCCGTAGATCTGATTATCGTAGCGCAGACATTGCATGACTATTACAACCCCAACCCGGAACGCGCAATTCAAATGCTTCAACAACTTAGGCTCTTGCTAAAACCTGGAGGCGTACTGGGCATTACCGACCATGTCGGTGTAGCCGGCGCAGACAATACAGACCTGCACCGAATGGAAATTCAACAGGCAGTGGAGCTAGCTGAGCAGGCTGGCTTTGAGGTTGAGGCCAGCGAAGCATTGCGAGTTTCCACGGACGACCATAGCCGCAGCATATTCGACCCACGACTCAACCGCAGCACCGATCGCTTTCTATTGAAGCTTACTAAGCCTCTGTAAAACCCTTCATCGAGCAGTGAGGTCAAAAGGGAGCACAAATGCCATGAATCGCATGGAGTTGACTGCGCATTTTTGGTAACCTCAGCGTCGTATAAGCGAACTTTTTGCCACAGCCTCCCCTCTAATAAAGCCCGACTAGAGAGCTATAAAAATGAAAACAACCTGCAATTCGACTTCTCTGTTTAGCCCGGCCAAATTGCCACTAACACTGTTGCTGGCCTGCTCAACTATTTCATTATTCTTACTACTCCCACTTAGCGCCAGCGCTCAAGACTCCGACTATGTGGTAGCCACAACGGTAGATGGTGCCCCCGACCTGCAAGGCATGTGGACTAGTAACACCATAACCCCTTTCTCTCGCCCAGAAGAATTTGGCGACAAGCTGGTACTGAACCGCGAAGAAGCAATGCAGCTGGAACAGGCCGTGGCTGACTACACCACACAGCAGGACCAGCCTAGCGATCCAGATCGCATACCTCCAGTGAAGGACCGCATCGAGCTCACCGATAGCTACAACAACTTCTGGTTTGACGACGGTACACAAGTTGCACGCTATAACGGTGAATTTCGCAGCTCCTTGCTAATAGACCCACCGAATGGCCGTATGCCTGCGTATACACAGCAGGCGCAAGAACGCTTGCGCGTTGCTGCTGAACTGCGAGCCTCGCGCGGCGCCTTTGCAGGACCCGAGAGCCGTCCCCTAGCCGAGCGCTGCCTGATGTCATTTGGCTCGAGTAGTGGGCCTCCCATGCTACCTATTCTGTATAACAATCACTATCAGATCGTGCAGTCACCAGGCTATGTGATGATTCTGGTGGAGATGGTTCATGACGCACGCATTATACGTATCGATGCCGAACCGCTGCCCGATGCATTTCGCCCTTGGATGGGAGACTCAATTGCTCATTGGGAAGGCGATACGCTTGTCGTCGAAACGAGCAGATTAAACCCTAGCCAAAAATTTCGAAACGCGACAGAAAATTTTCGCATCACCGAACGCTTCACACGCGTGTCTGATAAGGTAATGAACTACAGTTTCACCGCAGAAGATCCTGACACCTTCGTCCAGTCTTTCTCGGCCGAGATGCCAATGAACCTGACCGACGATATCCTCTATGAGTATGCCTGCCATGAAGGCAACTATTCACTTCCAGGCGTGCTCGCCGGTGCACGACTAGACGAAGCCGAACAATCCGATTAAATGCTGACGAACTACAGAAGAGATTTCTTATGAGCAAAAAGCAAAAACAGGGTATACATGAACTCACAAGCAAGGACCCAATCGCAGCGGACCGATTTATATGGGGCCGCGAAAGCGACCCATTAACGCGTCGTGGCTTCCTAAAGAAAAGCGGTCTGGTTGCTATGACTACAGCGCTAGGCATGACCATACCGTTCTCGCGCTTTATGCCTGCGGGCCTTATTCCTGCAGCCTTTGCAGCTGAAAGCTCTCCGCTGCAGATACCCGGCAAAGACGGCCTCATCGTGCTCAACGATCGGCCCATCAACGCTGAGACTCCTGCGCATTTACTCGATGACGATATTACGCCTAACAATCGCATGTTCGTTCGCAACAACGGTGTAGCGCCGCAGGCAATTGATCCCGCTACTTGGCAACTAGAAATTGGCGGCGAATCTGCTGAGCGCGCCGTGACTTTCACCATTGCCGAGCTTAAAGAACGCTTTGAAACAGTCACATTGCAGCTGCAGCTAGAATGTGGCGGCAACGGGCGCGCCGAATTTGTGCCCGGCGCGAGTGGTAATCAATGGACTACCGGCGCCATCGGCTGTCCTACCTTCACAGGCGTGAGACTACGCGACGTACTTAACTATTGCGGCGTACTTTCCGATGCACAATACATTGGCTACTACGGGGCCGACACGCATCTTAGCGGCGACCCAGACCGCGACCCGATATCTCGCGGCGTACCCATTGCTAAAGCGCTAGAGCGAGAATCACTCATAGCCTGGTCAATGAATGGCGAGGACTTACCTTTGCAGAATGGCTATCCACTGCGCCTTGTTTGCGCTGGCTGGCCGGCTTCTGTTTCAGGGAAGTGGTTAAACCGAATCGATATTCGCGATCAGGTCCACGATGGCGAAAAAATGTCTCCACCTTCTTATTCAGTCCCCGTCGCACCGGTCGCACCAGGGTCACGTGTGCCGAATGAAGACATGCGCGTCATCGAATCGATGCCGGTTAAGTCACTCATTACCTTTCCGGAGTCGGGCATTACTCACGATATAAGGGATCGAATGACTGTGCGCGGTCACGCCTGGGCGGGCGACGATCAGGTAGTCGGCGTCTTTATCTCCATCGACTTCGGCGCCACATGGCTACCGTCGGCACTAGCAGGCCCTGCCAATAGATTGGCGTGGCAGAACTGGGAAACTTGGGCGCAATTTCCTGAGCCTGGTTACTTTGAGGTGTGGGCTAGAGCGATGGATGTTCAGGGCCGCTCACAGCCCATGGTAGTACCAGGTTGGAATCCTCGCGGCTATTTGAATAATGCCTGTCATAGGGTGGCCGTCCAGGTCGTGTAATTTAGGCTCATCAATTTGCGATATTGGAATTAGAAATCATGACGAATAAAATGAAATTAATCTGGCTGACTTTGATCACGCTGTCACTGCCACTGCTACTTACTACTGCAAACTCGACTGCGCAGGAAAGTGTGGCTGCAGGCGAATTGATACAAGAAGAAGGCTGGCAGTTAGTGCGCGACAATTGCACTGAGTGTCACTCAAGCCTGATCATCGTTCAGAATTCAGGAAATCGAGAAGTCTGGAAGAGTCGCATCGAATGGATGCAGAGCTCACAGGGACTGGGCGAACTAGGCCCCGATCTGGAAGGCTCAATTCTCGACTACCTAACTTCAAACTATGGTCAAAAGACAGCTTCGCGTCGACAGGCGCTGCCTATACATCTCATGCCAACCACCACTAACTTGTAAGCGAGACAATGAGCAGCGATCAACTTTCCATGTTTGAAGACGATAGCGCCCCAGCTGAACTGCCTGGGGCGAAATTCAAAACCTTCAGTGTTTCACTGAGCAGAACAGTGGTCGCACCTGCAGAGAAAATCTTCGATCGCTGGCTGATACCCACCTTCGTAGGTAGCTGGATGTTCGGTAATCATGTCGGTAACGAGAAAGTAGTCGATCTACACAACGAAGTTCGCCCAGGCGGTTCCTATAGCTATCACATTACGCGAAATGGCAAGGAATTCTTGCAAGATGGCGAATACCTAAAAATCGATAGACCAAAACGACTGAGTTTTACCTGGCGCGAGGCCGCGAAGAAGAATGCTCACAAGAGCAAGATCAATTTAAGCCTTGATACTCAAGATGGGAAAACGAAACTCAGGCTATCGATGCAGATTGACCAAACCCTAGAACTCTATGGCGACGAGATAAAGCAGCAGTGGTCGCAGCGACTCAAGGTGTTAGCAGCTCAAGTGAGTAAGTAATCCTCCTGTGTTTTGTAGCATTACCACTTTATGAGAATAGAACGGTATTGAAGTTCGTTATCGGTTGGAAGAGTTTTTCCAAAGAGTGGTGGAGCACAGGACTGAAAATCCTCGTGTCGATGGTTCGACTGTGCGCCAGCACAAGCAACGAGCGCAAAGCCCGCAGGGGACAAACAGGCTTAAGCCTGTTTGGATTCTTCCGCCCCGAGCCGCCAACTCCAAATTATCTATCTCACGGCTACACTGCTCACAATCTTAAGTTGTTAAGTTGTGTGTATCCTCTTTTCCTTTCGCTATTGGACTTCACCCCGCACAAATTTTATGCTGTTCGGGGTTCAGACAGTCGATTCCCATACGGTGCCGATGTTCACCTAGCCATTTTGAATTAAAAGATAGGAGTTGAATTCATGAAAATCAATTTTGCAATAATAGGACTCCTGTCTCTCTTGGTCGCAGGCCAAGTCAGCGGTCAGGACTGTGCTGCCGATGGCGATGTTCAATTTCTTTGTGGTCCTGTAAGTCCGGAAGACCTCGCACAAGTACCAGAAACGAATTGGATAGTTGCTTCGGGAATGGAAGATGACGGTTATCTCTATCTCGTTAACAGTGATTCTTTGAATACCGAAAGTGTTTACCCCTCAGCGAATGCCAATCACCAATGGGATCGCCAACTCTATGGCGCTTGCCCGGGCCCGCAGACTGAAGGATTCAGACCTCACGGCCTCCATCTGGTTCCTGGTGAGAATGATTCACACCTGTTGCTTGTCGTTCGTCATGGTGCGCGCGAATCAATCGAGGTGTTTACTATCGATGCTTCAGCAACGATCCCGAGCATGACGTGGGTCGGTTGCGTGGAGGCACCGGAAGGGGTTGTATTTAATTCCGTGGCCGCTACGCCAGAAGGCGGCATGGTTGCCACTCACTTTCAGTTACCTATGGGAGTAGTTTATGAATGGGATCCCCAGAGCGATTGGGAACAAGTCCCCGGAAGTGAATCCCCAGGCCCAAATGGCATAGAAATTTCCCCCGATGGCAACTGGCTTTACATTGGGGGGTGGGGAAGCCGCTCTCTGATTAAGCTATCAAGGGGACAGCAGGAAGTTACTGTGGATTCCGTGGCGGTCTCTCACCACATAGACAATGTACGCTGGGCTGATGACGGCTCACTACTGGCAGCAGGACACGTCGGCCCCGAGCCTGCATCAATCATGTCTTGTCTTTCACAACAACAGTGTGAAAGCGTCAGCACACGGGTCACCCGTATCGACGTAAACAATCTTAGTGCGCAGCAGATCATTGATTATCCATCGAGCCCACTATTTCTACTTGGCACCGTGGCCATTGAAGTAGGAGATGAAATTTGGGTTGGGGGCATAGCGGGAAGTGACCGTATTGCCCGATTTGAAAATCGCTAAAAAATAACGGGGTCAGAACTAAAAGACAGTAATTTTCATCTCCGTTTGTCTGCGAATTCATAGCACACTTCTTAGCACGCTTTGATTTCGTACATTTAACTCATTGATTTAGTTAGCGAATCGGTCACGCTGTCTACTGAAAATCCTCGTGTCGGTCGTTCGACCGTGCGCCAGCACAAGCAACGAGCGCATAGCGCGAAGCCCGCAGGGGACAAACAGGCTTAAGCCTGTTTGGATTCTTCCGCCCCGAGCAGCCAACTCCAAATTATCTATCTTACGGCCACACTGCTCACAATCTTAAGTTGTGAGTGCCCCATCATCCCCATAGGGGAATATTGGCATTATCCGAGTTGACTGAAAATAGATGGCGTCTTTTAGAAACCAGACTTCATGCTCGGCAAGTGTCCGAGCAACCGCATTCTGCCTCTATTTACTCTTTCTCCTAGGCTAATCAATAATCGCCTGCTGCACCTCGGGAACTAGCTGCTGAATCATAATAACCGCAGTCAATTCTTCTTAAGGGTCGCCCCACGAACGTGTACCCAGTGCACCACCCCAACCAAATGCACCTTGCGACCGCCGCTGATTGCCAACAATCGGATTCTCGGAAGTGGCTACGATATAGCCAAATCCCTGTCCTTCTGTGTTGCTTGAAAAAGATTCCTTGTCTGATTGCTGGACATCATGCGCACAGTCCTTGGGACTTATAGTCTGCTGCCAAAGAGTTCGCCACCGTTGACCAGCATCTGCTCGAAACGCAAGTAGTCTCCAGCCGTGCTCTTAAGTCCGTAGGAGCCTGAGAAGTAGGTTGAATGGCTTGTATCGTAGAGTAGAGTACAGCTCTGTCAGTTGCACCATGTCGGCACCGACGACTTCGATAAGTCGACCTGGGTATGCGTCGGGCACATTCCAAAACATGTTGTTCATACCCAGGGGCTCAACGATGCGCTACTTAAAGCCGGAAAAATTAATCGCGCGTCTCCGGCGAAGCCATCTCCCAATTAAATTCAGTGGTATCTGGCACCACTTTTACTCCAGAAGTAAACTTAAAAGGCACACTTAGGCCACTGGGATAATGAGCTTCAACGTAGTAGGCGGTATAACCTTCATCAGGGGCATCTAACTGAATTTGATACAAACCAGGCTCAACCTCACTGAGCACAGTGCTTTCGTAGGCACGCCCAATAACAGCTTGCATAAAATTTCTATTTTCGGGGTTTGAAGCTTGCCAGAGTAATACCTTTGTCGGTTTATCTTGAGAGAGAAAAGTGATCAAGCCGTCTTCAGAGACATCCCAAGAGTAGCGAGGGATAGAGACATTGTGAACTACCGCGTGGTACCAAGCATCAAGACTCTGCGCCACATCAGTTCCCCCCATGCCATGATTTGAATTGGGCACATAACGCACATGCTTTTCTCCAACCAATTCGTCCCAGTAAAACTGCCATGAATCGGGTAGGAAAAATTCGTCCCCTGTAGAATTGAGAAGAAATTTTGGAAGCGTTAACCTATCGCGGTACTCAAAGGGTTCAACTATATCCATCAAAGCATCCCACTGGGGCGTGCCATTCCAATTGATATTACCCGAAGCCACATAATCAATCACCGCAGGTGAATAAGCTCCGTAGACAGAGTAATGGTGCTTAAATGACTCGCCTACATTCAAGAGGTCGATCACGATGGGCGCAATCGCCACAACTCTGGCATCGACTATGGCTGTGGTCCAGGTTGTCCAACCCCGCTTGGACCCACCTGCAACAACGAACTGATCAACCTCAATCGCAGCACTATCCATCATCACTGAAGTGATGGTGTCCATCGCCCGCACAGCACTCTTAGTCATTGGCAATCGTAACGGCCATTTCTCATCACCGGTACGAAAAAATTTATCCCAAGTGTAGGCAATTATCGAATCTTCGGTGCGCGAAATTCCATCTTCGATAAATTCCAGCGGCTGATTGGGAACCATATGAAGTGTGCTAACCACAGTGCCAGATTCCAATGCACGTTTTATATCGCTCTCAACTGCTTGTGTGGGCATTGAATTAGATTTACTGCCCCCAGTTATGTAAAGAAACCCGATATCGCTAAGCACATTATCCGGTACAGTTATTAGCATAACGTGTTCCCAAATTGGCAAATTCACCTCATTTTCGGTCAACCATTTTTGAGAAGTCATCTCAACTATATGAGTTTTATAACCGTCTCCTTCCACTGTGGAGTGAATGGAGTATTTGTAATGCTCATCCGGCTCTTGAACATAGTAATCCAAAGCCGTGAGTTTAAGGCCTTCGCTGGCAAAACTTATAGAGAACAGCGCACTTAACGCTAATAAAAAAATTGCTTTCGCTGTCGCTGACCTAACAATGTATTTAGTAGAATTACTCATCTTAAACCTTGTTTGCATTTAGTTTCTCCATCTTATAAGGCTTCCATAACTTAGGCTAATCTAAAGAATCAAAGGGGTAGGAGTAAACCTCCCCCTATAGGCTTTTGTAAATCTAACCACTGATTAAGTCTGAGGTAGGGAAAAACGGGGACAGACCACGTTTTCCTGCACTCACTAGCAAGCTTAGGAACGGGTGACATAGTAAAACGTGGTCTGTCCCCATTTACTTTAGTAAAACGTACTCATTTACTTCAGCCTTCGGTTGCCCTAACTTGCTCTCGCAGGTTGGTCCGTCCCGACTCGCCATCTCTAAACTGCTGTAAAATCAAAGTACTCCGACCCCATCTATTTATTCACTAGGCGCCGGCGTACCAGTGCCAGTTGTAATCCGATAGAAGCCCGCCCTTGCCAAGGCCAATATCTTCCACAGATGCGACGACCTGTACCGATTTCAAAAACTTCAGATTCCTGTAACCACAATGCCTCTCGACACGCAGTCTAACTGGCGCTCCGTTTCCTTGTGGCACGTCTTTTCCGTTCATGCCGTAAGCAAGAATCGTCTGCGGATGAACCACGTCGAACATATCGTAGGCATCATACCAACCATCATATGTATCGATAACAACGTAGCGCGCTTCCTGCTTAACGCCACCTGCGGCCTCGAGAAGCGTGGTGAGAGGCACTCCGGTCCACTGCGCAATGGCAGACCAGCCCTGTTCGCAGATATGCATAGTGGTCTGCGTTCGCGGAGGAAGGCGTTTCAAGTCTTGCAATGAAAAAGAGGAGGGCCGATTAACTAACCCTCCTACGGAAAGACTCCAGTCAGTGAAACCGGTACTTGCCATTTGTTGGTAGTTTTCATCTTCTGGATTCGTTCTGCCCCAAGCCGGAAAGTCCTTGGTAATATCGCTTGTCTCATATTCCTTCACCAAGCCCTGGCCAGACATCAACAATCGTTGCGAGGCCATCGTCAGCACATCGCTAACGCCCATCAAGCCACTTCGTATGACTGGTGGAGTATAGATATTCGTGTCACAACCGGTAAGGAGTATGCCGCTCATCGCTCCAGCGCCAGCGATAAACTTTCTGCGAGAGAGGGTTCCAGTTTTCTTATTCATATCTTATCCTCAGTCGGCAGATAGTATTTTCCAGTAATCATCGCCCTTATGTGATTGATAGCTCCAGCAACGAAAACTTCGAACACGTGGATAACAACAAACAGCACAAGTAATAAAGTGGAAATTGCATGCAGCGTTCGAGCGCTCTGTCGCCCACCAAATAGATCGATTAACTCTGGTGAGATTGACGTGAAAGCCGGCATCTGTGCGACCCCGCTGATGACCATAAAAGGGAACAGCACAAAAATCACGATGAGATAGGAGAGTTTCTGAAGCACATTGTATTTTTTGGCGGCATCCCCTTTCGCAGCGCGCAAATGCAGATGCTGATTTAGCTCTTCCTTTAGATTGTCTTTATGCAATTCGTCCCGCCGAGGCCACATGCGCTTGGAAAAATGACGGTTTCTTAAATTCCATCCGACATAAATGAGGTTATTGAAAAGGAATACCCAAGCGAAGAGGAAGTGATAGTTTCTTCCCCACTGCCGGTTGCCTAGTGCGTCGGCTTCTTCCCAGGTGAGCCCCCAATTGGACAGCTTGAATATCGCCTCGTAACCACGGAAACCTACGTCCCCCCAGTAGAGTTCTGGAAATTGCAGGAACATCATGATGCCGCTGAGCAAGAGATACGTAAAGCAAATGACATTTATCCAGTGACAAATTCGCACATTGTAATTGTGCCTATGTATCCAATTTTCTGACTGTTTCAACGCCATCCTGACGGTCACCTATGGTTTGCTAGTTAAGCGATACTTCACTGTGCGACGTACTGAGCAATCTAGCAATATCGCATCAAGTAAGCAAAGCCACTCACAAAAGAGTTGAACCCATATCCGATTTAGAACTCCAAGGAAATTAGATGGGAACAAGTTTATTTATTCACAGGATTAGACTTAAATTGATCGAATTCAGAGCACACTTCTTAGCACACTCTGATTTCGCGGTTTTAACTCCTTGTTTCAAATGAAGAATCGGCTACGCAGTCTACTGAAAATCCTCATGTCGGTGGTTCGACCAACTGCGACAGCAATTTGCAACAAGCGCGCCAGAAGTAAAGGGGACGGAGGGATTTATTTTTGATCAATCTGTGCGCCGATTGATCAAAAATAAATCCCTCCGTCCCCTTTAGTCTTTACTTCCGAGCGCGCACCCACTGGAACAATACTTAGCGGCTGACGCGATTACGCCCCCCCCTTTTTGCACGATAAAGTGCCTCATCAGCTGCTTTTAGCACTTGTTCAGGCTTTTTGAGTTGGGTGCTGCGCTCTGCAAGCCCGATACTGATGGCGACTGACAGTGGTGGGGTCGTATTTCTACCTTTGCCTCGATGGGCTTTGTGCTTGTCTTTATCTTTACTGATATCATTTTTGGGCCGTTTCGCAGTGCGGGCAATCATTTCATAGTGATCGATAACTTCACGCAACTCTTCTAGATGATCATCGACTTGATCCATGCTCTTGCCAGGGAAGACAACAGTGAATTCTTCGCCGCCAAACCGAAAGGGCTTTCCGCCGCCAGTCACTTTGCCTATTTTAGTGGCAACCATTCGTAGCACTTCATCACCAACATCGTGGCCGTGGGTATCATTGAATTTTTTAAAATGGTCAATATCCATCATGGCAATGGTGTAGTGTCGCCCAAGACTTAGCATTAATTGATTTAATGCGCGCCTTGAAGGAAGCCCCGTCAGTTCATCTCGGTATGCCATGTGATAAGAGTCCATTAAGACTGACAGCACCACCATAAGGCTACAACTGGATAACAAAAACGGCACCATCATGTCACTTTGATAGCCACTAGCCATACCGAGAATACCGAGTTGGCATCCAAAAAAGGTTGATTGCAATGAATCGTTTAGCACCAGTGATAACAGTAAATGAAGCAAGCATACGCTGGCGGTGATGATAAGTAGGGTATTGGGTAGCTTGTTATAGGCCTGCCAGTCCGACGGCAAGGTGAATAGAGGGGTGTTGATGAGTGAGGCTAGAGCATCAGAGTGCTGATGGCTTAGGTAAGCAAAGAACGCAACTTGAATGCCAATAAAACCGACACGCAACACACCGTGTATGGACAACAGGTTTCGATCTTTTGTCAGACTGAATAACAACCCATTGATCATTGCAGCACTAATGAGTAGTTCATATTGAAGTGTCGTGAGCAAACTTTGAAATGAATCGCTAAGTAAAGCGACAGTGATAAGCAAACCCAGTAACAAAATATAGCGGCTACGTGAGAACTGTATACAAAGAAACAGGCCAATTGTAAGAGAGATAATGGGCAGCGTGTTGCTCAGGAGTGATTGCCATTGTTCAGTAAGTAAAGAGAAGTTAGCGATAGCAAACCCAGCTGCGGCAAGCAATAACAGGGGGATTAACAGCTTCCCTATGCGGCTGGTCAACATACTGATCAATGCACGTCCCTCGATGTTGGTAGTAAAGGTCGAATGTTAAAACACGTTCGTCAAATTATAGGCATTGATCGGGTTCTAGCAAGAGATACCGAATGTCATTACGCCATTATTAACAGCCTTGCGCCATTAATAATAGCCTGGTGCGAGATTGCGAAGAAGAACGCTCACAAGAAAAAGAGCAACTTAAGTCTCGATATGCAGATGGGAAAACGAAACTCAGGCTAGCGGGACAGGTCAGCAAGCAAAAGAATATATTTCAAAAATCAACACTAGAACCGTCTATAAACTCTTCAACAAACGCGAATCGAAGATTAAGGTTTATCAAAGCGAACGATTCATTTAACTTCCATATTCATGATGATGTAGATATGAAAACCAATTAGGCGAAGGTTGTACATCTTTCAAAGAATCACCCTAAAACAGATGGAACATGTTTCTGGAGACAGAAGAGAACTAGCTTGGCAGTGGCGCCCACTACTATCGAAGGTTTTACTCAATAGGGGTGGACTTCTTTTCAGCAGTTCAAAGCGCTCCTAGAGGTAGAAGGACTTGATGAGTCATTGTGAGAAAAGACATTTACTGGGTTCTACAAATACAATAGATTGGTTTTTTTTAGGCTTTGGTTGCCCCACTCTCCGGAATCATCTTTCGGGGAATCACTGGGGCCTTCTAGGGTAATTCAAATAATAATGCGGGGTAACTAGTATTAACAAATAAGGCTAGAGTAAAAGTACTGAATGTTGTGCCTTGGAGATAGTAAATTCTTAAAAAATTAAGCGGCGCCGCTAGCGGCAAAACATCTCCATCCACGACATTCTTCTCCACGACTTCTTTGACCACATCCACAAAGGATCGATGGTTAAGATAGAACGTATCCAGCGCCTATCTTTGACAAATTCGTACATTAAGCTTTACAGATGGCGCTACCAACTACGCTTGACTAGCGACCTATGCCTGATTGCTGCGCTGCGCGGATCGTCTGCTGCGCTGCTAGCGGCAAAATATAGCCATCCGCAACGTTTTTCTCCACGACTTCCCTGACAGCATCAACATAGGAGCTGTGGTTAGGATAGAGCGTATTCAGCGTTGCCTGATCAAAGGGCTGATGCGAGCCATAGAGAAAACAGAAGCGATTGCTGCCGTTGTTCATACCTGTATTCTTCGCCGTCGCAACAACGTGGTCCGCGAGACGAATTCCACCCAACACATTGCCGTATTCATCACGGGCGAATTCCACCTCTGGCATCATACGCTTTAACTTCAAGGGTTCGGCTGTCGGTGGCGCTGTGTCATCACGAATCCATACGACCAAATGCTCGAACGCAGCATTCATCACATCACGAAAGGGTACGCGACTATAGGTTGGCAAGTCGCAGCCTTGATCCCGTGGCAGCACATTCTCCAAAGACAGACCCTCGCGCAGGTTTCTCACTTTGCCGTATTCAATCTCGAAGGGGATGTCTACGTGTGAGCTTCCCGCCACTTCCCACTGGCGAAACGTGTTGGTATCCGGCTGTGGTGATGCCGCTCGGCGCGGCATGTCCGTCTCTGCCATGATCTTAAAAATCTTTACAGGCTGATCGTCTCTAATCCGACCGCCGCCGCCATGCACCATCACGCCGTCGTAAACTGGGTCTAGAGGATGCACGTTGTTGAGGTAGGTCGCGAGGCGGCTTGCCGACTGAGAATGACCGGTGGCGATGACCTGCTCGGCCTTGAGCCCATTTAGAATATCCAGTTCGCCGTTAGCTGGAGAATCGCCAACTCTATATATAGCTTTTCCAACCGCGGAGAATATATCGTAAGAAAGCTCGTCTCGAGTCGCCATGCCATCATGAGTTACATCTAACGACCCGTAGCGAACATCGCTCCACTGCTTCATAGTATCGATACCCATCTGTTGAGCTGAAACTACAACATAGGCATAGCCGTTACGAATGAAGTGACTACCTGACTGCCACCAATCGATATCTTTATCTGGACCGCCGGTTACATTGATCCATTCGACGATGACGATGCCGTTAAATGCAGAGGCTTCGGGCCGGCGAACTATGAGACGCGTCTTATAGCGATGGTCG
>Ga0307994_1000111_pt1 | contig 65472 bp, 78 predicted proteins | sample EllFjometagen261_FD_203171 | JGI IMG/M metagenome (GOLD analysis project Ga0307994, IMG submission 203171) | Marine microbial communities from Ellis Fjord, Antarctic Ocean - #261 | ecosystem: Environmental > Aquatic > Marine > Unclassified | place: Southern Ocean | collected 2014-11-02
GGATATAATGTAAATGTAAAATCTGAAGCAATGGGCTATCCTTGGTAAAAATAATATATGGTAATACAAGAACTTAAAGCAGAAATAGAGATATTAAAAACTCAAATAAATAATTAAATGGCAATAAGAATATTAAGTAACGAAACTATAGATGGAACATTAGTTATTACTAAAGGGATAACAACTGGCTCAGCAACTGGTGGTAATTCTGGATCTGTAACTATTGCAGGTGGAATAACTCAAAGTTTTCAAGCTGATGGTAGTACAGTAACTTATGGTTCACATACTAATACTGCAACAGCTACAAGTAATACAGATGCTTCTGCTTTTTTAATTAGTCAAAAAAATACAGGAGGTACTGCAATTGAATATAGACAAGGTGTTATTGCTGATGGCAATGCATTTTTTGGAAAATGGCAGTCAGGATCTATAACAGGAATAGGGTTAAATGTGGCTACTGGAAACGTAACTTTTTCTGGAAGTCTTACAGGAACAACTGGAACTTTCACAGGATTGGTAAGCGGTATAACACCTACAGCTGCTTCAAATTATGCAATAAAATCCTATGTAGACGCACATGGAGGAGGGGTAGGCCCTTTCTTACCACTTGCTGGTGGAACTTTAACTGGCGCTCTTACAATGGGAGGTAATCTCAATATGAACAGTCGTAAGATTACCAATATTAATGAGATGAGCTTTGGAGCCAACGCCTACATAACATCTCCTAGCAACTTCCTAGTTCGCTTTAATCAAACAAGTGTTGATATTGCTTCAGGAAATTTAACAGCTAGTGGTAGTGGAACTTTTACAGGAAATATAAATGCGGCAAGAGGGTTTTTTAATTCTGGATCTACTAATGTTGTTTCAACATTTACAAGCACAGATGGTATAGCTGCAATAGCTTTAATAGATAGTGGAGGTAATGTGGAGTTGTCAGCTTCTAGTAATACTTTTCAAGTACAACCTGCTGGAGGCGCTGCCGCTTTAACTGTTAGTTCTACTAATGCAATTTTTACAGGAAACGTTGGAATTGGAGTAACTGGGCCTGGAGAAGCACTTGAATTAGCTGGGAATATAAGAATACATAATTCTTCAAATGCACCTTATATTGATTTTGTAGAAAGTGGAGCAACAAGTGATTCTAAAGCAAGAATTACAATGGATCAAGTTGATACTAGTAATGGTCAATTGATATTTAGTACAGAAAATGGAGGAACTTTAACAACAGCATTAACAATAGACTCATCACAAAACGCAACTTTTTCAAACAGAGTTACTGTTGGTGGGTATTTTCAAGTAAATAGTACCACAACATTAGGTGGCGCTGTTACTATAGAAGGTAATCTTTTTATGGATGGCTACAATATTACCAGTATTGACGAATTATCAGCTTCAACAGCAACTTTTTCAGGAACTATTAACTCCGGAGCAATAACTTCTACTGGGGCAATAATAGGACAAGTTAATAGTAATACTTTTGGCACATCTGGAGCAACAGGTAGAGCATTAATAGTACAAGCAGGTTCATCAAATCAAGCGATAATGCTCAAAAATTCTTTAGGCGGAGATGGTACAATATCTGTTACAGGTACTGCAACCACAATGAATTACTCCTTTGGTACTTATTCGACAGGAGATGCTTTATTTATTCAAAATGACGGCAGTGTAGGTATAGGAACGGATAGTCCTGGACAGAAACTCCACGTTTCTGGAGGTAAAATTGAAGTAGATGTTAATTCTAGTGTAGGTACTGAGATAATATTGAAAAACTTAGGAGTTAATCAATTTGCTGCTGATAAAAATTACCACGAAATAAATTTCATAACATCAAACACTTCTTCAGAGACAACAGGTGGATATGTTAGAATAAAAGGAGGTCAAGAAGTATCAGGAAATGATAATAAAAGTTATTTAGGGTTTTGGACCGCGCCTAATTCAGGAACAGTTTCCGAAAGAATGCGTATTGATTCAGCAGGAAACGTAGGTATAGGAACGGATAGTCCAGATGCTAAGTTACAAATTAATTCAGCAACACCCGATTTCTTAATTACAGATAGTGATATTAGCACGTCATTACCAATGTTTAGGGTTAGGGGATTTGATGGGGGTGGATGGGCAACAAGAGGTTCTGTTATTAGTAGCCAAGTTGGTGGAGCAGCTACAGATGTAATGTCGATAATAAACGGAAGTGTAGTTATAGGGAACGAGCCAACTCCAACAGCAAGTTGTATATTAACCTTAAGAACAAGTGCTTCAACAGGTTTATCTATTAAATCCGCAAGTAATACAGGGGAATCTTTTATAAACTTTGGAGATAATGATGACATAAATCCTGGTCAAATATATTATGGGCATACTGATAATGCAATGAGGTTTAGAACTAATGACGCTGAAAGAATGAGGATAGACAGTTCTGGATTTACTACAATATCAAACAACCCTACAAGTACTCAAGCTACTTTAACCTTAAAGAAGCTTTCAAATAGTGTTGCTATTAATAATACTTTAGGATATTTGAATTTTTATTCAAATGACGCTTCTACATCTTCTTCAGGAGGTGTTGGAGGGATAGGTGTTTATGCAGAAACAGATTATAATACTTCTCATACTCCATCTTATATGAGTTTTTATACTCACTCAACTGCCACTAATGATGGAACAAATATTGGGAATGTAACAGAAAGAATGAGGATTACAAGTGGGGGGGAGGTTTTCATTGGAACAAATGGCAATGCTCCAAGTGCATCACAATCAGGTTTTTCTATACAAAATAATGCAGGTTTATGTTTTGTGCTACAAGCAACAAGCGATGTAGGTACTAATACTTGTAATCACTTCATAAATCCAAATGGCACAGTTGGGAAAATACAAACAAGTGGTTTTGCTACCAATTATGTCACTTCTTCTGATTATAGATTAAAAGAAGATTTACAAGATTTTAATGGATTAGATAAAGTTTCTAAAATTCCAGTATATGATTTTAAATGGAAACCAGACGAATCAAGAAGTTATGGAGTAATGGCTCACGAACTACAAGACATAGTTCCAGATGCGGTTTCAGGAGAAAAAGATGAAGTAGATAAAGATGGCAAAATCGAACCTCAAGGAGTAGATTATTCTAAAATAGTTCCATTATTAGTTAAAGCAATACAAGAACTAAAAGCAGAAATAGAAATATTAAAAAAGAAATAAGTAACTTTGTAAAAAATTAGAATTATGGCAATTGCATACAACTGGACAATCAATCAACTTAACGCAACCATAAAAGAAGATGGGTTAAAAAACGTAATATATACTGTACATTGGTCTTACACAGGAACAGATTTAGAAGACACTTCTTTTGTAGCTTCTTCAATTGGCACAATGAGCACTCCTTACGAAGCAGGAACTCCCTTTATCCCTTATGAAGACACGCAAGATTTTGAGAATATAGTAATAGGATGGTTAAACGCTGGGTTAGACGTTGCAGCGATGCAGTTAAATTTAGCAAAACAAATTGAGCTTATGATAAAGCCAGTTGATGAAAACTTATATTTTACATGGATGAATCCTCCTGTCCCGCCTATTGAAAAAGAATAATATATTTACTATATTTACATAAATAAAATTAATCAATAAAATAAATTAAAATGAGTCAAATTAAATTAACTGAACAAGAATTAAAAAGAATCCAAGATCTAAACATGGATTTTAACAATGCTAAAATGAAAATAGCAGACAATGTATTGATGCAACAAAATGCATTAAAAGCATTAGAAGATTTAAGAACTACTTTTGGAGTAGAAGAAAGAAAATTAGCTGAGATCTACGGTCAAGATGCTATTATAAATTTAGAGACTGGAGAGGTTTCTAAAAAAGAACCTGAGCTAGTAGAGGCTGAAGAAGTAAAATAATAATATGTCAAGAATAAGTAACACAGGAGCGTATGCAAACATTAATCCAACGTTAACGGATTATTTTGTACTGACAGATAAAGAAAATAATTTAGCGACTAAGACATGTACTGTTAAGTCTCTTCAAACATTATTTGGATTATCTACTTCGCAAGTTAGTGTTGCTGTTCCAGCAGACAATTTATATTTTTTACAATCCTCACCTTTTGAATTAATTGCTTCTCCAGGTGCGGGATTTGCTTTATTTATAAAAGATATGGTGTGTTTTATGGACGCTGGTGCAACTGCTTTTGATTTTGCAAATACTGGAGCAATTCCAAAAATAGGTGTTTTATCATTTAATACAATTACTCAAGCAGTTTTAAATTCAGCAACAGATGTTGTGTTTAACATTGGAGGAACACCCGATACGCAAATTTTACCTTCGGCAACAGCATTAAATCTTACAGCAGCAGCAAACACCGCAACAACAGGAGGAAGAGGAACACTATATTTTAATATAACTTATCAGACACTTAAATTAGCGTCTACATTTTAATTAAATGGATATTAGGAAGATTTCAATAGGAGCAGACTATAAGTCTGGAGCCATGCATTACATTGTAGGGCAAGACGTGTTAGGTGGTTCTTATTTTATTCATTTAATTCAACACGATCCAGAAGCAGAATCTTATAAAATTTGGATTGAAAAACCTGAAAAAAAAGAAATTTTAATATGGAAAGAGTTTAAAACAACCTTACCTATATCCTTAGAATATAATATAAACTTTTAATGCAATCACCATACTCTTTTATTGTTCGTCCTGTAAAAGGGAGAAGATACGACAATATAAAAAACATAGGAGGTATTGATTTTATTACAAGCTCCTCAAAAGAAGATCATGTTGCGTCCAATAGATTTGGTGAAGTTATTGCTTTACCATTAGACTATAAGGGAGATGTAAAGATCAATGATATTTTACTAGTTCATCATAACGTATTTAAATTTTACTTTGACATGCAAGGGCGTGAGAAAAGTGGTAAGAGTTTTTTTATGGAGGATATGTTTTTAGTGGATAACGATCAGTTCTATTTATATTATCAAAACGGAAAATGGAATGCACATTCTAAGTATTGTTTTATTGAACCAGTTAAAGCTAAAGAATCATTTTTAGGAAAGACAGGTAAAGAAGAGCCTTTGGTTGGAAAAGTGAAATATATAAACAAAGAGTTATTACAACTAGGTGTAAATATAGGAGATGAAATATCTTTTACACCAGAAAGCGAATATGAGTTTTTAATTAACGATCAGAAACTTTATAGAATGTATACAAATAACATCACAATGATTTTGTAATGGATATAAAAGAAATAAAATTACAGATAATAAAAGCAGGTGAAAAAGCTGTAATACAATTAATAAAAGTAGCTAAAGAAGATATTATTAAATATGACTCTGACGATGAGCTAGCAGCAGATAGATTAAAAAATGCAGCGGCAACTAAAAAGCTAGCAATTTTTGATGCTTTTGAAATATTAAAAAGAATAGAAGAAGAGAAACAAATGCTAGATGGAACAGATATAATTAAAAATAATACACCTAAAGGATTTGCGGAATCAAGATCAAAATAAATTAAGTTTTGCGCTATATAATATGGTGCCTAAAAGCGTTCTAGCTATAAAAAATAAGGCGAGAAGTTGGCAGTATGGATATAATGAGAAGTATGATTTTGTGGTTATTTCTAAGTCTGGACAAATAGAAGATATAATAAATATAAGTGGTTTAAACATAGCGCTTCCTAAACCTCCCTCAAGTTGTTATAAGCGATCTAAAAACAAAGAAGATCAGTATTGGGAAACTCACGAACTACCTAAAGAACTTAAAAGAATACAATCAATATTTCATTGGCATGATGCTCCGCCACAGTTTAAAAACGACTGGGTAGACTACATTGAAAATGAATTTGATAAAAGAGAAGAAGGTTTTTGGTTTACAAACAATGGTTTACCTACTTACATAACGGGAACACATTACATGTATCTACAGTGGACAAAGATTGATGTTGGTCATCCTGATTTTAGAGAAGCTAATAGATTGTTTTATATATTCTGGGAAGCATGTAAGGCTGATAAAAGAAGTTTTGGAATGTGTTACTTAAAAATAAGACGTTCTGGATTTTCATTTATGAGTTCGTGCGAGGGCGTGAATACAGCTACTATAACTAAAGATTCAAGAGTTGGAATATTATCTAAAACAGGAGCGGATGCTAAAAAAATGTTTACAGATAAAATTGTCCCTATATCAAACAATTATCCTTTTTTCTTTAAACCCATACAAGATGGTATGGATAAGCCAAAGACTGAATTAGCATACAGAGTTCCGGCTTCTAAGATTACTAAAAAAAATATGTATGTTTTGGATGATCAAGAGCTTGAAGGGTTAGATACAACTATTGACTGGAAAAACACATCAGATAACAGTTATGATGGAGAAAAATTACAACTACTTGTACATGATGAGAGTGGTAAATGGGAAAGGCCTGAAAATATATTAAATAACTGGCGAGTAACTAAAACGTGTTTACGTTTAGGTAGTAGGGTTATTGGTAAATGTATGATGGGATCAACATCAAACGCTTTAGACAAAGGGGGTAGAAATTTTAAAGATTTATTTGAATCATCTGATTGTTTAAAAAGAAACTCTAACGGACAAACAAAGAGTGGTTTATATAATTTATTTGTTCCTATGGAATGGAATATGGAAGGCTTTATAGATATTTACGGCATGCCTGTTTTTAATAATCCAGAAAAAAAAGTAATTGGAATAGATAAGGAAATAATAATACAAGGAGCTTTAGATTATTGGCAGAATGAAGTAGATTCATTAGCGTCAGATCCTGATGCTTTAAATGAATTTTATAGACAATTTCCTAGAACTGAGTCACATGCGTTTAGGGACGAAAGTAAGCAGTCATTATTTAATCTTACTAAAATATATCAGCAAATAGATTACAATGATTCTTTAAATATACACCACCATGTAACTCAAGGAGGTTTCCATTGGAAAGATGGAATTCAAGATGGTAAGGTTATATGGACTCCAAATAAAAGAGGAAGATTTTTTGTAACTTACATACCTAAGCTTGAGCTTCAAAATAATGTTGTAATTAAGAATGGTAGAAAGCATCCTGGAAATGAACATATAGGTTCTTTTGGGTGTGACTCTTATGATATATCTGGGGTTGTTGTAGGAAAAGGTTCTAATGGGGCTTTACATGGAATAACAAAGTTTAGCATGGCTGATGCTCCTAGTAATCATATTTTTTTAGAATATATTGCTAGACCTCAAACTGCTGAGATATTTTTTGAAGAAGTTTTAATGGCGTGTGTATTTTATGGTATGCCAATTTTGTGTGAAAATAATAAACCTAGATTATTGTATCATTTTAAAAACAGAGGATACAGAGGGTTTAGTTTAAATAGACCAGATAAGGCATATAATAAATTGTCTAAAACAGAAAGAGAATTAGGAGGAATACCTAATAGTTCGGAAGATGTAAAGCAATCTCACGCCTCAGCAATAGAGTCGTTTATTGAAAAGCACATTGGGCTAGATTTTGAAGGAAATTATAGAGATAAAGATGATATGGGTGTAATGTATTTTAGAAGAACATTAGAGGATTGGGCTAAGTTTGATATAAACAATAGAACAAAGTTTGATGCAGCCATAAGTTCAGGGCTAGCTATAATGGCAAATCAAAAACACCTATACACTCCAATTCAAAAACAATCAAAAATAAGCATTAACTTTGCAAGATATAATAACAAGAACACAGTAAGTCAATTACTTAATAAATGAAAAAAGTAAACATAGATATTCAGGCTGCTGCATTCCCAGATCAATTCGTTTCTGACTCTACTAAAGATTCTAAGGAGTATGGTTTACAGATAGGTCAGTCGATACAATATGAATGGTTTAGAAGAGATAGTGGCTCTTGTAGATTTTATAGTCAATGGGAAGAATTCATGCGTTTAAGATTATACGCAAGAGGTGAGCAGTCAGTAGCCAAATACAAAAACGAATTAGCAATAGATGGCGATTTAAGTTATCTTAATTTAGACTGGACACCACTTCCTATTATACCGAAGTTTGTAGACATTGTAGTAAATGGAATGTCTGACAGACTTTTTAAAGTTAAAGCATACGCTGAAGATGCGATGTCAGCAGAAAAAAGAAATGAGTTTCAGGAGATGATTGAAGCAGACATGTTGGCAAAGCCTATTTTAGAGCAAATGCAAGTAGATTTTAATGTAAATTTATTTACAACAAATCAAGATGAAATACCTGAAAGTGATGAAGAGCTAGAGCTTTATATGCAAATGAAATATAAGCCAGCTGTAGAGATAGCAGAAGAAGAAGCTATCAACACGTTGTTTGCTGAAAATCATTATAACGACACTAGGAGTAGAGTTGATTATGACTTAGCTACAATTGGTTTAGGTATTACAAAACATGAATTTTTATTAGGATCAGGTGTTGAAATTAAATATGTAGACCCAGCAAACGTGGTTTATAGTTATACGGAAGACCCTTACTTTAAGGATTGTTTTTATTGGGGAGAAATTAAAACAGTTCCTATGACGGAGCTTATTAAAATTGACCCTGATTTAACTGATGACGATTTAAATGAAATAGCTAAGTATAGTCAGTCTTGGTATAATTATTTTAATACCGCACAGTTTTCTCAAAACAGTATGTTTTATAGAGACACCGCTACTTTAATGTATTTTAATTATAAAACCACGCATACGTTTGTTTACAAAAAAAAGAAATTAGCAGATGGAACTTATAAAACTGTAGAAAAAGATGATGAATTTAACCCTCCTCAAGAAATGATGGATGAGGGAAATTTTGAGAAAGTTACAAAAAGAATAGACGTTTGGTATGATGGGGTGATGGTGATGGGAACCAATATATTATTAAAATGGGAGTTAGCTGAAAACATGGTGAGACCTAAATCATCAAATCAATTTGCTATGCCTAATTACGTAGCATGCGCTCCAAGAATGTATAAAGGAAGATTAGAATCACTAGTAAAAAGAATGATTCCATTTGCTGATCTTATACAGATGACACATTTAAAAATTCAACAAGTAGTTTCTAGAGTTGTCCCGGATGGTGTGTTTATAGATGCTGATGGATTAAATGAAGTAGATTTAGGAACAGGTAACGCTTATAATCCAGAAGATGCTTTAAGATTGTATTTCCAAACAGGTAGTGTTATAGGAAGAAGTTTTACTCAAGATGGAGATTTTAATAATGGGAAAGCACCTATTACACAGTTAACTTCAAGTAGTGGAGGAACTAAGTTGCAAATGTTAATTGCTAATTATAATCATTATTTAGATATGATTAGGCAGGTAACAGGTTTAAATGAAGCTAGAGATGGTTCAATGCCAGACCCCAACTCTTTAGTGGGGGTTCAAAAATTAGCTGCATTAAATTCAAACACGGCTACAAGGCATATTTTGCAAAGTAGTTTATATATTACCAGGACTCTTGCTGAGTGTTTATCAATAAGAACATCTGATATTTTAGAATATTCAGATTTTAAAGATGAGTTCATAATGCAGGTAGGAAAATATAATGCAAGAATTCTTGAAGATATTAAAGATTTATATTTATTTGATTTCGGAATATTTATAGAAATGGCTCCTGATGAAGAAGAGAAAGCTATGTTGGAACAAAACATTCAAATGGCTTTATCTAAAGAGAACATAAGTTTAGAAGATGCTATAGACATAAGGGAGATTAATAATCTTAAAATGGCGAATCAATTACTTAAGTTGAAGCGTAAACAAAAACAAGAAACAGAGCAAGCTCAAAGACAGCAAGAGCAACAAATGCAAGCGCAAATGCAAATGCAAGCTCAACAAGCTCAAGCTCAATTAGACGCTCAGAAAATTGAGATGGAAGCACAAACTAAGATTCAATATAGACAAGCTGATGTTGCTTTTGAAATAGAAAAGCTTAAAAACGAAGCGGAGTTAAAAAAACAATTAATGCAGACTGAGTTTGATTTTAACATGCAATTAAAAGGGTTGGAATCAGAAAATTTAAGTCAGCGTGAAAGCAATAGAGAAAGTGCTAAAGACAGTAGAGTAAGTCTACAGTCTACAGAACAATCTAAATTAATAGAGCAAAGGAAAAACAATCTTCCTCCAATAAATTTTGAATCTAACGAGGATAGTTTAGATGGATTTGATTTAGCTGAATTTGAACCTAGATAGCTTAAAATAAATATATATAATTGTTTAACTTTACTAAAAATTAAATCAAATGGAAATAAAAGTAAGAGACTTAGGGGTGGTTGAAGAAAAATCCCGTGCAGAAGTGGAAGAACAATTGCTTAAAAAGCATGAAGAAAAGTTTGAAGATTCCGCACAACCCACAGAAACTGTAGATAAAGTAGAGTTAAATTCTTCTACTGAACCAGAGGCTGTTGAAAAAGAAAACACTCCAGTGCCAGAGTTAAATGACACAGACGTTCTTTCTTATATTAGAGATAGATATAATAAGGATATAAATTCGGTAGACGAATTACTTGCGGAAAAAGAGGCAAATGAGGAGCTACCAGAAGATGTATCTGCATATTTTAAGTACAAAAAAGAAACCGGCCGAGGTATCTCAGATTTTTATAATCTACAAAAAGATATTGAAAGCATGGGTGACGATGATGTACTAGCTAATTACTATAGCGCAACTGAAGAAGGTTTAGACGCTATAGATATTCAAGATATAATTGAAGACAAGTTCAGTGTCGATGAAGACGTGGATGAGCCTAAAGATATTAAGAAAATTAAATTAGCAAAAAAACGAGAACTTGCGAAAGCTAAAAAGTTTTTGAATGAACAAAAAGATAAATATAAAGTTCCTCTTGAGTCAAGTGGGGATGGGTTATCTGCTGAACAACAAGAAAATTTAAGTGCTTATAAGAGTTACATTAATGAATCTCAAACAATTGAGGAGCAAACTAAAAAAAAGTATGATTACTTTAAAACAAAAACCGATCAGGTTTTTAACGATGAGTTCAAAGGTTTTGAATTTAAAGTTGGAGAAAGTGATATTACTTTTAAGCCAGGGACTTCTGACGAGCTAAAAAATGTTCAATCTGATATTAATAATTTTATTGGTAAATATTTAAACAAAGATGGCTTAATAGAAGACTCAAAAGGTTATCATCGTTCTTTAGCAGTAGCTATGAACCCTGATAAATTTGCTCAATTTTTTTACGATCAAGGTGTCTCAAATACCGTAGACAATGTTTCTAGAAAATCTAAAAACATAAATATGAATGTGAGACAGTCTCCGCAGACCATCACTAAAGATGGAATGAAAATAAGGGCAGTAGGAAATACCGATAGTGGAAGAGGACTTAGAATTAGAAGTATTAAACGAAGTTAACATTATTAAAAAAAATTAAAATTATGGCAGTAAATGCAATCCCCGGATTTGATTTGCAACCAAGTGCACAACAAACGCCCTTGTCTACAAATTATTTAAATAGCGCAGGTTTTACCTGGGTTCAACAATACCTTCCTGACACGTACGAAAAAGAATTCGAGCGTTATGGAAATAGAACAGTAGCATCATTCTTAAGAATGGTAGGCGCTGAAATGCCTTCTAACTCTGACCTTATCAAATGGGCAGAACAAGGAAGATTACATCAAAAATATCAAAATTGTGTATCAGCAGGAGCAGCGGGAGCTAGAACTGGTGTATGGACAATTCCAGGTATAGGAGCAGTACCAGGAGTAGGTACTAATAACCCAACTAACTTTAACCCACAAATAAATGCAGGTGGGCCAAATACGGCAGCTTTAAGAGTTGGACAAACTGTAGTTATTTCTGACAATACTGTTGGATCTAATTTACAAAATAAAGGTATCGTAACTGTAGCTCCTACGGCTGCTGCACCAGGTGTTTTCACAGTAGCTTACTATGAAACGGGTGGTCAAGCAATGGTAGCAGCAACTGCATTGTGTGATATATTTATCTATGGTTCTGAGTTCGCTAAAGGAACTAACGGAATGTTAGGTTCTAACGAAGCTGATGACAATATCTTTGACAATAAGCCAATTATAATCAAGGACAGATATGCTGTTTCTGGTTCTGACATGGCTCAAATTGGATGGATAGAAGTTACAACTGAAAATGGAGCGAGTGGATATTTATGGTACTTAAAATCTGAGCACGAAACAAGACTTAGATTTGAAGACTATTTAGAAACTGCTATGCTAGAAGCTGTACCTGCTGCTGCTGGTTCAGGAGCTGGAGATTTCTTACAAGGAAACTTAGCTGCTGGAACTTCTGCTGCTGGATTAAGTGGATCTGACGGTGTATTTTTTGTTGTAGGTAATAGAGGAAATGTTTTTGGAGGTGGTAACCCACAGAATCTTGGAGCATTTGATAATATTATCCAAAGACTTGATAAGCAAGGAGCGATAGAAGAAAATGTAATTTTCTGTAATAGACAATTTTCATTTGATATGGATGATATGTTAGCTGCACAAAACTCTCACGGAGCGGGTGGTACATCATATGGTCTTTTTGACAATGATAAAGACATGGCTTTAAATCTTGGATTTACAGGATTTAGAAGAGGTTATGACTTCTATAAGTCTGACTGGAAATATCTTAACGATCCTACTATGAGAGGTGGTATTCAAGGTGGAGGAATCAATGGACTTTTAGTTCCTGCTGGTTCAACTACAGTTTATGACCAAATCTTAGGTAAGAACGCTAAGAGACCTTTCTTACATGTAAGATATAGAGCTTCAGAAACTGAAGACAGAAGGTATAAGACTTGGATTACTGGTTCTGCTGGTGGTGCTCAATCTTCTTCCTTGGATGCAATGGAAGTAAATTTCCTATCAGAAAGAGCTGTATGTACTTTAGGTGCAAACAACTTCTTCTTATTCCAAAACTAGATTATTGTATAAATTTTACCCTCACATGTGTGGGGGTAGGGTTTATTTTTTTTAAATCAAATTAAATTATATTATAATGAAAACAAAAAACACTACATTAGTAAGCAAAGCATATAGATTAACAAGGGCAGAACGTCCTCTTTCTTACATGCTTTCATCAAGACATTCAGTTAGATCCCCTTTATTACATTTTGACGAAGAGAAAGGAATTAATAGACCTTTACGTTATGCAAGAAATCAAAAAACGCCATTTGAAGATGAGCAAGATGGAAACGCTATTTTAGAGCCCGTGGTTTTTGAAGATGGTATGCTATATGTACAAAGAGAAAATCAGATATTACAACAATTCTTACATTTTCATCCTGGTAATGGAATGATATTTGAAGAAATTAACGAATCAAAAGATGCATCTGTAGAACTAGAATATGTAGAGCTTGAAATTGACGCACAAGTTTTAGCAAAAGACTTGCCTACAGAAAAATTAATTTCTATATCTAGAATGCTGATGGGTAATGTTGCTAATAGCCTTACTACACCACAATTAAGAAGAGACATATTAATTTATGCTAAAAACAATCCTGAAGATTTTATTGAAACAGTAAATGATCCTTTATTAGATTTACAAAATGAAGTGCACGGATTCTTAGACGCTGGATTTATAGCTTTCAGAAACAACAATAAAGATGTTTATTACAATCTTCCTGGAAACAAGAAAAAAATGATAACCATTCCTTTTAACGAAGATCCTAATTATGTAATTACATCTTATCTGCAAAGTGATGAAGGTATTGAGGCATATAAGTTCTTAAAAAAACGCTTAAATAAAGAAAAATAGAAAGCTTATCTTTGTAAATTATTAACCCATTAAAATTTTTAACTATGGACAAATTTATCAAATTAAACATTGCTGGAGCAGGTGCTGACTCTGGTTTTAAACTAATTTCTATTAACGACATTTTAGAAGTTAAACAAGAAACTAATCTGTTAATTCAGATTTTTTACAAAAACATTTCTACGGCACAATTAGGTTACGCTATTGCAGATGATGGTTCAGCTGCGGTTCCTGCTGCAACTAATGTAGTTCAGTCTATTGCAATAACTTTAGTTGCTGCTGCTGCTGACACGTTTGCTTGGAAGAATTTCCTAAACGAATCTATTGAGACTGCTTTAACATTATCATGGCAACAACCAGTATTTACTCCTGCGGGAAGTTCATACCCACCTGTTGCTGCTGCTGGTGCTGCACCAAGTACAATTGCTTCAATTGTTTCAGGTGTAAAAGCTGCTAGCTAACAGCCTTAAGATTTAGTTCTTATTAAAATAAAAGAGAGGTTACATAAAAGTGACCTCTTTTTTTTTTAACTATATTTGTAAAAAGATTTTGAGATGATTAACTCGGTTAGAAATACAGTTTTAGCTATTGCCAATAAAAACAATTATGGATACATAGCTCCACAAGACTTTAATCTATATGCTCAACAAGCACAAATGGATTTGTTTGAAGATTACTTTTATCAATATAATAGTTGGATAGTAAAACAAAACCAAAGAGTATCAGGAACAGGATATGCTGATATAGTAAAAAGTTTAGTAGAGGTTATAGATGAATTTTCTGTAACTAAAGGGTTGATAAAACAAGGTAATAGTATGTACTTTTTGCCGGATGATTATTACTTTATAAGTAAAATAAATAATTATCCTAATTTTATAACTTCTGGAACAAACAATTTAAACAGTGTTAATAATCTAGTAGGCGATTCTACAGCTGCATTTGCAGCTAGTGGCGTACTTCCTGGACAAATAATAGTTAATACAACAGCTAGTAGCACGTACAAAGGTTTTAGTGCTTATGTAGTAAGCGTTGATAGTTTAACACAATTAACATTAAGCTCAAATATATTTCCTGTAACTGTTCCAGCATCTGCAAGCGGAAACACATATTCTATATTTACGACAGCTGGAATAGTAGAGGCTGAAAGAGTAAATCAAAATAAAATATTTTACCTAAATAATTCTCCATTAACAGCACCATCCGTAGGGTATCCTGCTTATGTGTTAGGTGGAGCAACAACAGGTATAACAGGAGACTCAACAACAGGGAAAGTAGGCAATAGCATCACAGTATACCCTACATCATTAACCACAGGTGGTTCGATGATTGCGGAATATGTAAGATACCCTTTACCTCCTAACTGGACATACGCAAGTGTACTTGCAGGTGGAGCACCAGTATTCAATTCAGCGGCAGCTGATTATCAAGATTTTGAATTACCATTGTCTGACGAACCAGGCCTTGTAGCTAAAATTTGTCAATACATAGGTATAGAAATTAGAGAGCCAGCTGTAAATCAATTTGGAATACAAGAAATCAATGAAGATAATCAAACACAAGGATAGGATATGGCATATATAAATGATTACGCATATTACGCAAATTCAGGAGCAGTTCCAGAAGCTAAAAACTGGGGATCCTACCAGTATGTATCGTTAGATGAAGTAGTGAATAATTTTATGTTAATGTATCAAGGAAATAATTCTCTTGTAAATAACATAGAAAGATACCAAGTTTTATTTCACGCAAAACGTGGTGTTCAAGAATTGAACTATGATGCAATGAAAGAGATTAAGGTGTTGCAAATGGATTTAGGTGAAGAATTAAAGTTTATTCTTCCGTCTGACTATGTTAACTGGGTAAGAATATCTCAATTTGTAAATGGAGTTTTACTTCCATTAACAGAAAACATACAAACAGGTTGGGCTAGTACTTACCTACAAGATAATGATGGTAAGATTATTTATGATCAAGATGGTAATGTTTTAAAGCCTCAGGATTCAGAATTAGATATGTCTTTTAGAAGTGGAGCAACTAGTATATACCTAAACGCAAACAGCCCTTATAATGGCCAAGAAGGTCATTGTGTAGATGGAAATTGGTATTTTGATTATGCAGTAGGAGCAAGATTTGGATTAAACACAGAAACGGCAAACCAAAATAAGACCTTCTCAATAGATAAAGCTAGAGGAGTTATTAATTTTAGTTCAGCTCAGTCTGGAAATTCAATAGTTTTAGAATATGTTTCAGATGGTATGGAACAAGGTGTGGATGGAAATATAAGTGTAAATAAATTATTTGAAGAATTTATATATGCATATATTAAATACTCTATTTTAAACTCTAAAATGGGGGTTCAAGAATACATAGTAAATAGAGCTAGAAAAGACAAATCTTCTTTATTAAGAAATGCTAAAATTAGATTAAGTAATATTCACCCTGGAAGACTTATGATGAGCATGAGAGGAAAGGACAAATGGATAAAGTAAGATGCCAATAGTAACAACAAATTTTATCGCTGGTCGAATGAACCAAAGCGTGGATGAACGATTAGTTCCACCAGGTGAATACATTGAAGCGCTTAACGTAAGGTTAGGAGCTACAGAGACCACAGAGATAGGTGCTTTAGAGAACTCTAAAGGAAACACACAAATTACAACTTTACTGTTTAATAATACCGTTTTAACAAACGCTGAGTGTATAGGAGCGTATGATGATGGAGCTAATGAAACCATGTATTGGTTTGTTACTTCAGATACAGCAGATATGATTGTATCTTTTGACACTAAAACAACTTTACTTAATTATCATGTAACAGATGCAGGAAATGTATTAAACTTTGACTCTAAATTTTTAATTACAGGCGTTAATAAAATAGGAGATTTGTTGTTTTTTACAGATGACAAAAATCCTCCTAGAAAGATTAATGTTACTAAAGCTTACCCTGCTGTTACAGAAGCTGATATTAATGTAATTGTTCAGCCACCATTAGCAGCGCCTACCATTACTTTATTTACTCAAGCTACAGAAGCAAATTTTATGGAAACCCGTATGATTTCTTTTGCTTACAGGTATAAATATCAAGATGAAGAATACAGTGCGTTGTCTCAGTTTAGTGACATAGCATTTGCTCCAGGAGTATTTACTTATGACCCCGCTACAAATTTAAATAAAGGAATGCTGAATATTTATAACGCTGTAACTATTGCTTTCAATACAGGAAGCAGTAATGTAATAGGCGTAGATTTAATATTTAAGTTTGCCAACAGCAATACTCTTAATGTAATTGAAAAATTTAAGAAAGCAGATTTTGGTTGGTCAGACAATTCAATTCAAACTCAAGCATTTAGTAATAGTAAAATATATACTATTTTACCAGAAAGCGAATTATTAAGATTATATGACAATGTGCCATTAGTTGCTAAAGCTCAGACTATAATGGCTAACAGATTAGTTTATGGTAATTATGAAGATGGAAGAGATATTATAGATTCTAATGGAATAAATTGTAGAATAACTTATTCAGCAGAACTAACAGATGTACCTATAAGTAGTGATGAAATTGATACTACATTCTCTGCCGGACTTAACTATACTATTGACACAACTCAAGTTATCCCTTCTTCAACAGTAATTCTTGATTTATCTGGCGTAAAAAACAATTTAAAAATAGGAGCTTTTTTTGGAATTTCTCTTACTTATTTAAAAAATAAATACACTGGAAACAGTGGAACTGTCTCAGGTAACCAAGGCTCTACGACAATAGACGTTATTTACACTATACCTCAAACCTTTTCTAGCGTTCAAGAAATGGCGCTTAGCGATAGTTTTAAAGCTGCTATTGTTACTGGATTTCAAACAGTAGGTAATTGTGCCGCAGGTACAACATTTACAGACACTTTTAATTGTAGCGTTCAAAACCCTGCTGAAGATAATGCTGATATTACTTGGCAAAAAGATGAAGCGGGTATTACTGGATTAAACCAAGGGATATTAATCACAACTCTTGCTGACACAATTTCATTACAACTTCCAGCAATGAGGTTTTCTGATGTTGAAGGGCCGCCTTTTGCTGCTCCATTATTTGCATATTACTCAATGGTTAACGCATCAGCTCAGTTTATACAAAACGCTAGTATTCAAAGTTTACATAGTAATAGAAACTATGAAGTTGGAATAGTTTACATGGATGAATACTTAAGAAGCACTACAGCTTTAGTTTCACAAGGAATTGATCCGACCGTTTTTGTTCCTGCTAGTAATGCGGTATTTCAAAATTCAATTAAAGTTACGATTCCGCCTTTACAAAACCCGCCACAATGGGCTACTAAATATAAATTTGTAGTAAAAAAGGCTGAAGGGCCTTATGAAACAATATATAGTAATTTTTATTATTCGGACTCTACAGACAATTCAATATACTTTAAGTTAGAGGGACAAAATCAAAATAAAGCAAGAACAGGAGATATATTAAGAATAAAAGCGGATAGCACCGGAGCTCTTCTAGGGTTAGCGGTTGCAGAGGTGTTAAGCGTAGATGCTCAGCAACGAAACTTCCTAACCCCAAAAGCAAACATTGAAGATGGTGATGTAAAGCCTTACATTGCTGAAATGGCAGGACTGTATATGAAGATGAAGCCTACCTCTTTTAATGTTGACACTTCAGAAAAGTCTAATTTTTTTGATAGTGGGAGACAGAATGTATGTTTTGTATCAGGATCAAGTTTCCCTGGAGTAAAATTAGATTGTTTTTTTGAATCAGCTGACGGGCAGACTGACACAAACTTAGTGCTTCCAGCGGGAAGTTTAGTAACGTTTGATATTGAATTTAGTAGAAGAGGACAAAACGGAACTAACAAACCCTGTGGAAGAGTAATTTACACTTATGTTAGAACATTTCAAGCAAGCCAAGATTATAACAATATGTTTGATTTTGTTAATGGAGAAGGTATTGATTTTAAAGGAGGAGATATTACTAATTTTGACGATGGCGCTGATCCAAACAACGTATATAACAATACCATAGGCACTACTTTTCCAGCAAACATCAGAGGGACTAACCAATACCAATTTATAACAAGTAATGGTCAAGTTCCTGACACTTCAAATAAATTACAATTAATTATATTAAGTGGAGTAAGTGGGTGTGCTGGTCACAGAAATTCTTGTGCTAATGGAAGAATAACAGTACAGATTGCGGATTCTTTAATGATTTTTGAAACTACTCCTATTGATATTGATAATGATATATATTATGAAAACGATACTTGTTATGATATAACAAACAATCGACATATGTCAGGAACTTCAGCAACAGACCAAGCGCAAACTGACTTGCTTCCAGCAATAGTTAACCTAGGTTTTTTTGATTGTTATTCTTTTGGAAATGGCGTAGAAAGTTTTAAAGTTCAAGACTCATTAGTAGGTCAATCATTTAATTTAGGACAAAGAGTTACATCTGTATCTTCTCAAGATTTTAAAAAAGCTGATAGATTTGCTGGGTTAACTTACAGCGGGACTTTTAATGAAGAAACTAATATTAACAAGCTAAACGAATTTAACTTAGGACTCGTTAATTTTAAAGATTTAGAAGTTAGTTATGGGAGTATAGAAATATTACACGCAAGAGAAACAAATATTCTAGTTTTACAAGAAGATAAAGTTTCTTACGTTTTAGCAGGTAAAAATTTACTTTCTAGTGCTGCTGCTGGAGGAGCTATCACTAACACCGCAGAGGTATTAGGTAATCAGATAGCAAGAATAGAGGAATACGGTATAAGTAAAAACCCTGAAAGTTTTGTTTCATATGGTTTTGATAAATATTTTACCGACTCTAAAAGAAATGTTGTTTTAAGATTACAAGGTGATGGGCCTTCCGAACAATTAACAGTAATTTCTGAAACAGGAATGAGAGGTTTTTTTAGAGATATGTTTACACAAGATTTTGGGACACAAAAATTAGGAGGATACGATCCTTATATGAATGAATATGTGTTGTCAAATAATTCTACCGCTATTCCAGCGGGAATTGTTCCAATAAATTGTGGAGCAACAATATCTAGACAAAATGTTACAGACGCATCTTCTAATACTTTAAATTTAGGCACAGCACAAGGATCAGTTGTTTTTGATTTCATTGTAACTGGAACGGTTAACTTGAGTGTGGTTTGGAATAGTGTTGGCGTAATAAATCAAGACATTACAGGGAATAGTTCTGTTAGTTTTGTTAAAAATTCTACCACACCAACAACAGCAGTGGTAACAATTACCCCTACAGGAACTGCGTCTTTTGATATTACACCTAAATGTCCAGCTGCTACGCCTTTAATAATTAGACAAATGGTATTGGGCTCTCCGCAAGATGTAGGTAAATTTATACATAATGAATTTTTCTGGAAACAAGGTACGTTTACAAGTCCTGTTTCTAGTGAATTAATTCAATTAAATACAGACACTGCAAATATAGGTGGAGTATACATCGAAACTACTGGTGTATCATCAATAGGAATATTTCCTCCATCTGGTGCAACAATCACGATGCAGTCTAATAAAAAAGACTTTGATGATTTTGTTTTTGATCCAGCGATACATAAATTTAGAAGATTTGTAACTCCGTTTGATTACACACCAGCGCAATGGGTAAATATAGAAGGTAACTCTTCTGATGTAGTTCCTATTACTAATCCTTCTACAGGATTATATCAAGCAAGTTTTACTTATAATAATCCAAGTAATTTTGCATATTTATATTTGACTTGGGATTTAAGAACTGTGCATGCTCTAATTTTAAGAACAGGATCAACTGCCGCTATAGCTTGTTGCTCGGGGCCTTCAGCAACTTATTATTTAGATACAACTTCTTTTGCAACAGCGACAGCTGTATTTACCGATGAAACGCTACATACTAAAGCACCTAATCAGTTTTATCAAGCTGCTAACTCTGTGAGAGAACAAGCGGCAGGAGTTTTAGGATTAGGATTTTCATGTGCGCCATGCGGAACAACAATACCTTTATGCTTTGCTACTACAGCAGATGAAGTTTGTTGCACAGGATGTACATACTCTTCGTATGCATCATCTGTAATGTCAACAACAAGGTCTGGAGCAAGCGGCTTGGCTTTAGGTCAAACTTATTATCATAATGGTGGAACGGGAGCTCCTGTAATAAATAATTTTGTATATTCAGACGATAAAGGAACGACTAAACTAGGAATAGGTTATTATAAGATTAGTGCTACTTTATTAATATATGTTAATAATGACGGAATGGTAACAGAAACTTTTTTATAATTATATGGCAACTGATAATACATTTTATATAAACGCAGTTACTTTCGCAGCAGCAACAGCAGTGTATACTGACCCTGCTTTAACTACATTAGCAGCTGACGGATTTTATCAAGCTCCTATTGAAGGAGTTGCAACTTATAGAGAGCTTACGGGTGGTGTTCTAGCAGCAGCAGCTAATTGCACTTGTGCAGTAAGCCAGGTGTTAGAATTTAATACTACTCCTTCTGATTTATGTTGTATAAGTCAAACAGGAGTTACTTATTTTATTGATCAAGGAACTACTTTTGACACTACTACTGGACTTTATACTGATGCAACAGGGCAAACTAAAGCTCCTGATGATACTTACAGGGTTAGTGGTACTAATACTTTTAGAGTGCAAAGTGGAGGAACTTTAGCTGCGGTTGCGTCTTGCCCTACTTGTCCAGTTTCGTGTGGCGAAATAACTATACCTAGTGGAGGGAAGGGGTCTTATAGTTTAAATGTAACTTTAGGAACTGACGTGGGATCTGTGGTTGTTTATTTTAACCCAGCTACTGTGCCTGATGGTGTTAGAGGTGTGTACGATAGTACTAGTTACAATGCGCTAGCAAGCCCTACTAACGGATATATAAAAACAACAAGTGGTGTTGCTAATGCGTTTACAATTATAGGTAATGCAGCTGACGCATGCCTTCCGTCAATACCTAACACTACTTTATATAATTTTTATGATGCAATAGTTAGTAATGCATGGGTACAAAACGGAACAGAATCTGTAACTATAAATACTGGAGACGTACAAGGAGGAGGTTCGAATGAATATAGTTCTTTAGTAATACCTAAACCAAATGCAAATCCTCAAACTATGGATTTAAAAGCTTTAGGGCCTTGTACCGGAACAGTGTTTGGATTAGAAATTGTTTGTCCAGCCGCCTTACCGTCATGGTCAACGAGCACAATTGCACAAAACGGCTCATCGGCATCTGCATGTGCGGGTTCGGGAGCAACAGGATTTTTTGCTAAACAATATACTGATAGAAATAATGCTGGCGTGGTATTACCTATACTTCATAACTGGGTATTTTCAGATAATACAGGAGCAACAGTGTTGCCTAATGGATTTTATAAAATAACCGCAACTACTGTAGCTCAAGTAGCTAATGGCGTGGTTACGGCAATTACAACTTGCGCTTCATCTTCATCTTATTCTAGTTCAACTATACAATCTACAACAGCTTTAGCTTGTAGTAGCACAGCAAATCAAACGTATTATCACAGTGGATCTGGAGCACTTCCAGCTTCTGGAGAATTCGTTTACTCTGATGCAGCTTTAACTACTGTTTTAGGAAATGGGTTTTATAAACTTAATACAACATCGTTTTTAGAGGTTACAAGCGGAACAGGATTAGTTTCTGGGCCTTCAAGCTTTGCCTTTCAAACAGCTTGGTCTGGTGGATTGCTAGATTCAAATGGAAACACAGCGTGTGGTTTTGCTTTAAATCAAAATTATTTTACTAATGATGCTACTGGAGGTATGGCTACAGGAGATCCTTCACCAAGAATTAGTGACTTAGTTTATTCAGATGCGTGTGGTAACAATCCATTACCTGCTGGATTTTATAATAGCGCAACTAATGATGCTGGTCAAACTTACACAGATATTTTAGAAGTAGCATCTTCTCCGGCTGGAGAGGTGGTAGATCTTATTAAGTGTACTCCTACTACAAGTTATACTAGTGGCGCTAAACAAACATCAGTAATTTTAGCTTGTCCTACAACTGTAAATTTACCTTATTTTCATAGTGGAGCAAGTGCTTTGCCAGTTGTTACTAATTTTGTTTATTCAGATAATTTTGGACAAACCACTTTAGGAGCTGGATTCTATAAATTAACAGGAACCACTTACATTCAAGTAAATGCAGCTGGAGCCGTTACTTTAGTTGGAACATTTTCTTTAGGAACGTCTTGGTCTAGTAGTGTAGTAGCGGCTGATATAAACGCTGCGTGTGCATTATCAACAAGCACAACCTTTACACATGATAATAATTCTGGTGACCCTATAGTTAATGATGCTTGTTATACAGACGCTTGTAAAACTACTGCATTAGCTAATGGATTCTATAAAACTAGCAATAACACTGTTGTAAGTATTACAGGTGGAGCTGGTAATGTAGTGGCTGTAACTGCTTGTGTAACATATTATCCTTTTTCAGTTCACGAAGTAGCTAATACTACTTTAGCTTGTACTTACAGTGGGACATTAGACGAAACAATTTACACCACGATTGCAACAGGCCCAGCACCAAATATAGTTATTTACAGTGATCAATCTGGAACTGTAGTGCCAGCGGGTGTTTATGTGAATCAAGTAACTGGAACGAACGCATATTTTTCAACTAACGCAACATCAGTAGATAGTAACGGAGTAGTATCATGTCCTTAAATAAATAATTATGGCAGACAAAACTTTATCATATAGTGGAAGTGGGAGAGCCCCAGGGTGGCCTTCATTTTATTCTTTTATTCCTGAATACATGAAAGGAATGAACGGATATTTTTATTCATTTAAAGGAGGCAACTTATATAGGCACAATACTAATGACACTAGAAATAATTACTACGGTGTTCAATACAGTTCTAGTATTAAAAGTGTCTTTAATCCTGAGCCTAGTTTATCTATTAAGCTTTTTAAAACCATGTCTTATGAAAGCGACAGCAACTGGTCTGTTAGTTTAAATACAGACTTAAGTTCTGGATCAATGCTTGCAACTTATTTTGAACAGAAAGAAGGAGAATGGTTTTCTTACATAAGAAGCAATGCATCAACAGTAGACTGGAAATTAAGATCAGCTCAGGGAGTGGGAATTGCTAAACTAGTTACAGGCAATTTAGACGAAAGAGTTATAGAGTTTGCTGAACCTATAGGAAGTATTGTAAATGTTGGTGACGTTTTATATGTCTCGACTAACAATAATGGAATTTATTCTAGTCCTAAAATAGCCGCACCTATATTATCTAGAACAAGCAACACACTAACTGTTGATGTTTCTATTGATACTCCACCACAAAATCCATTACCAACAAATCCAACAACTGATTCCGCTATATTAGTTTACAAAAACAGCGTAGCAGAGTCAAACGGAGCTAGAGGTTATTTTATGGAATTTACAATGACTAACGGTTCTACAAGTGCAGTAGAGTTGTTTTCTGTTGGTAGCAGTGTTATGAAAAGTTATCCTTAGAATTTGTTATCTTTGCTTATATTTGAGCAAATGCAATTACAAAAAAATCATGTTGGTCAAGAAATGTTAAAGAGTATACCTTTGATAAGAGGTATAATGTGGGAGAAGATAGAAGAGTTTGGAAAAATGATGGCTTCAAACATTGAAGGTTGTATTACACATACTCCTGGCAATAAGCAATCAAAAGAAATGCAAGAAGCGTTTCCTGTTAAACAACACTTAGAAAACGGACTTTACACTAGAGAGGTTTTAATGCCTAAAGGAAGTTTAGTGATTAGTTTAATACATAAACAAAATCATCCTTCTTTTTTTTTAGAAGGAGAAATGTCCATCTTAGCGGATAATGGTGAGGTTAAAGAGTTAAAAGCTCCCATGAATTTAAATACAAAAATTGGAACTCAAAGAGTTGCTTACATGCATGAAGACTGTAAGTGGATTTGCGTGTATAAAACAGATGCAACTACTTTTGAGGAAGCAGAAGTTGATGTGTATACTAATAATTACAGAGAGCTTCCGATAGAATTAATAAATAATAATAAATTATTATGGCAGGAATAGGTATAGCAATAGCTGGGTTAGCGGTAAGCGGAGCAAGCGCAGGAATGGGTTTTGCTCAAGCTTCAAAAGCTAGAAAATTAGCAGCTCAAGAAAATCAAAAGGCTGAAAGATTAATGAACGAGGCTAGAGCAAAAGCTGAAAAAAATGTATATGAAGGACTGCAAATTCCTATGGAAGCTTACAATAGAGAGTTTAGAGAAAACACTGCTCAACAAATGCAAAACGTACAATCGCTTCAGGAAGCTGGGGGAAGAACTTTAGCAGCTGGAATTGGTAAAGTTGCTGGACAGGGACAACAAGGTAATGCTGAAATTCAAGGAAGATTAGGTCAAGCTCTTTATGATAATGACAAAATGAAGGCAGATGGCGCACAAGATGTAAACCAACAATTAATACAAATGGATGTTGGTCAGTCATCAAGTGCAACTAGAAAGGCGGCAGATTTAAAAACTGAGGCCGCTCAAGCAACGCAAGGTGCTATATCTTCAGTAGGTTCAGCATTAAGTTATGGTACCGCTGTAGCAGCACCTTTATTTCCTAATAACGCAAGTACTACTGCTGATATATTAAAGCAACAAAACTTAGTTATGGGGGATAGAGCTTCTGGACAACCTCTAACCAAAACTCCTTTGAATTCAATGCAAGGTGGAAAAACAATGGAAAACCCAATGAATGATGAAAATTACTGGAACTCTATGATGTTAAAGTATGATGAAAATCTAAAGAAAGCCAACAAGACCCCTTAATAAAATCATTATGGCAGAAGAAAAAACTAAACTAGAAGATTACCAGCCAGGATTTGTTGATGAATCCCTGCAAAAAACAGTTAAAAAAAACAACTCTGTTAGAGTTAACAGTTATGACACTTATGTTTCTAGGAACGTAAGTGAAGATACTTTAAACTGGAATACAGTAGCTAAAACCATTACAGGACAATTAAATGCTATTGCTAAAGACAGGAAAGATAGAAAACAAAACATAGTAGATCAAACTCAAAAAGCGATAGGCATCTTAGAAAATATTGATGACTATACAAATGCTAATGTAAATAATGCTGTAATAGATATGGCCCAAGGCATTAAAGAACAACTTTTAATTCGTAACAAGTTAGTAGAATCAGGTGCTATAAAGCCTGTAGATTATTTAAAATTTGTAGAAGCAGCTAAATCTCAAATGAAGACTTGGGGAGTTGCATCTAAAAACTTTGAAACTGATTATGTAGCACATCTTGAAAGGCAAGAAAACAACACAGCTGCTGCTGATGAAACTTTTAATGCAGAATCCTATTATGGGTTTGGCAACATGAATGAGGTAAAAAGTTTTGTGTCTCCAACAGGAAAGGCTTATTTGGTTAAAGTAGATCCTAAAACAGGAGCGATGCCAGATTTTGATAAAGAACCAGGTAAATTTTTACCTGTTCAAACTATGAACGGAAGAAATAAGTTTACTGCGGAAAGAATACAATTTGATATAAGAGAACAGGTAAAAATTCAAACCGCAGAAATGGGGGTATTTTTAAGAGAGTCTTTAATAGATACCGAGACTTTTGAAAATGGTGTTATTAAATTAACAAAAAAAGGATTAGCTGCATTAAACGATCCTTATAATAAAGATATAAAAGCTAAATGGTTAGCATACAAGAAGTCAGTTGAAAATAGAATTGTAGGAGAGGAAGATGATCAGCGTCTAGCTAATATTTTAGTTCAGTCACAATCAGGATATAATTATGCTACTAGTGTTAAACAGTACAAGGAAAAATATGGAGATGACTTAAGTAAAATGATTATTTTAGATATGACAAACATGCCTCCTACTTACACCTTTGGGAAGGATGGCAAAGAAGAGGAGAAGATGCGAGCAGAAGCTAAAAGATTAGTAAATGAAGAAATTGATTTCCAAATAGGAAGTTCTGAGGAAAAAACTTTAAGTAAGAAACCTCCCACTGATATTCAACTAAATCCTCCAAGTTCGACAGAAACAACGGATGCATTGAATAAATCTTCACTTGTAACGTTTATTAATGATATACAGAGTGGTGTGGATGGAAGTCAAAGTAAATTTGATCAAGATGAAGGTCAACTAGAAGTAGAGAGTATTCAAATGGTAGATAAAAACGGTAAAGTAACTGAAGATGAAAGTGATGCTATAAGTATGAGGGTTGTAAAAATACAAGGCAATCAAGAGGTAACAACTAATATAGAATTAAGAGAAGAAATAGATGGGTCAAGAATTGACAAGAGAAAGACTATTAAAGATAAAGATGGAAAAAATATTCCTAATCCAAATCTCGGAAAACCTAACGCACAATTAAGCAATGAACTAATATTAGAAGGTTATTTAGGAAATTTAGGTGTAAAAAATTCAGAAATTGATGACTACATGAAAGCTTATAAAGCAAGTGGAGGAAAAATAGGTGATTTCGTAGGGAAAAATTATAAAAGAGAAAGTGTTAGGATTGTGGATACATCTGCGCAACCAATAGATAGAAAAAATGGAAAGGAAGGTACTACTGGATTAATTATTACTGAAGTTTTAGAAAACAAAGAAGATGAAAGTCCGTTTCAAGCACTCTTTGCTGCTGCTAATGTTAAAGATGCTTCTGATAAAGCCAAAAAAGACTTTAATCGATATAAAGTAAACATGATAAGTTCTTATATTAATGATGCTTTTGGAATATCTTTAAGAGGTAAACCATTTAATTTACGACTAAACGATGACGGAACTATTACTGTAAAATTTAATAACAGCGACATAACTCTGCCGAAAACTTTATCAGGGTATAATACTAGCGGTCAGCAAATGATAAGTGATATTGAGGATATATTAAATTTAGATAGACTTCCTGTGGGAACTTGTGTAAACGGGAGAAAAAAACTTGCAGGTGGAGTTTTCGACCCTTGTTAAAAAAAATAAAATATGAAGAAATATAAGTCTCCAGACGGAACTATTTTTACAGAAGCTGAAGCTATAAAAACTTATGGAGATAGGTTTCAGAGTTTTGTTGATGATGGCCAATTAAAATTAGTTGAAGGTGAAGAAGAAGTTATAGAAGAAGTACAAGAAGAAGTTGATGTTGTAACATATGAGTCTCCAGACGGAACTATTTTTACAGAGGCTGAAGCCATAGAAACTTATGGAGATAGGTTTCAGAGTTTTGTTGATGATGGCCAATTAAAAAAAAAAGGCTCGTCCGACTTATCTGGCACTGGGCAAGAGGAAAATACGGAGTCTACTACAGAAATCGTACAAGAAGATGGTTCTTTGGCTTCTGGTCAAAACCCAGCTAGGGAGTTAAGTTCAATCGAACAAATGTATCAAGAATCTGGAGAAGAAGCAGTTTATGAAACTGTAAACATTCCAGGGGGTGGTAGTTACAGAAAAAAAGTAGGAGTAGTTTATAATCAACCTTTGATAGATGAATTAATGGTTGAGCCTGGTATAAAGGCAGCTTTAGATGCAGGTAAAATCACTGCTCTTGATATTAAAACCGCTGCTAGTAATGATCCATCTAGTGCGAAATTCCGCGCGAAAGTTGATGAGTTTAGGGTAAAATCTTCTGAAGAAATTTCTGAAATATTAACTAATGAAAATTTAAATAAACCTTACATATATGAAGAGGCGGCAGTGGACGATGATTTTATAGATAGTGTTTTTTCTAATGCACAACTTCAAGGACTGCAAAATTTTAATATAGAAGATTTTAATGGATTTGTTACTGAAAAGGGATACAAAGCTGATTATTTAAAAAGATTAGAGGATGGTAACTACGACTCTAACTCTTCTTTTCAATCTAAAAAAAACAAGAACTTAATGCTTCAAGTCTTGAAAGAGAAAGACGAATTAAGAATGATTACTTTGTATTTAGAAGAACTTCAGGAAAGAGATTTAAGATTTCAAGAATTACAATGGAGAAAAGATAACAAGGGGGTAAGTGCTTCTGATGTAAAATTTATTCCTGCGCAAATTATAAACCCCAATCAATTAAGTGAGTTTATTAAACAAAACATGCCCAACTTTGCGTCTTCAATTAACCAGCAAAGAGAAAAAGTTGAAGAGCAGTATAATAAAATGAAAAACAACAAACAAAATGGTTTGTGGGAATTTGCAAAAAGTTATGGGAATAGTTTTGATGATAGATTAAACCAAGTTACAGCTTCTGTATTTGATTTTTTTGGAGATTCAGCCGCTACAGGAGTAAGAATGGCTGAAGAATATGAGGCTATGATGAAAGATCCTAGTTTACAATACGGATATGTAAGTGGTAATGAAGTAGAAATAGGAGGAGTTAATTATTTAGTTAATGCAGATGGAAATGTTTTTGACACAGATGCAAAAGCTCAAGTAACTTCTGCGTTAGACCAAGAAAGTATAAAATTAATAAGAGAAGAAGCTAAAAAAAATGGAAAGGCTGGTACAAGTTTTAGCACGCAAGGTATTGCAATTGATACCGCTGGAGTTCTTGGATCTATTACTGTTGATTTATTTTTAACAAAAGGAGCTTCATCCGCAATGACGGTAGGAGGGGGAGCTTTAACGCTTGGAGCAAGTTATACGGGAGGAGCAAAAATTGTGGCAAAAAGTTTAGATAAACTTAGAAGTGTGCCTGTTTCTAGAGGAATGTCATCATCTATAATAGCACAAACAACCTTGGGACTTTCTCAAGGTGTAGAGTCAACTTTAAGAGAGGCTAAGGCAGCAGGATTAAATGATGAAGACGCTAAAGAATTAGCTACAATAGCAGGATTAGAAATGGCAACTCTTTATGGATTAACAGGATTTATTTCTCCTCAAACCAAGGCTACAGAATTATTATTTGGAGGAATTAATAAAACTACTTTAATAAAAGAAGCTCTAAAAAAATACACAAAAGAAGGAACAAAGGGTTTTGTGAATAGGTTTAAACAAGCGGGTAGAGATATAGCTAAAAATCCTATTAACACAATTAAAAATGCTGGTAAAGAAATATTAGATTATGGTGGAGAAGGAGCAAAAGAGTTTATACAAGAGAATGTACAACAAGCAGGAGAAAGGTTTGTTGTTAATCCAAGTTTAAATAAAATTGCCGCAGAAAAAATAATGGCAGATACAATAAGTGGAGATGAATTTATAAATACCTCTATGTTATCTTTTGCGGCTGCATTCATAATGCCTGGTGCAGGTAAAGTGACATCTTCCATTACTTCTTTATTTCCAGGTAATGATATAGATAAGTTACAAATGTTAGGGCTTTTAAATTCTAATAAAGACAAAACACTTCAGCTTTTAGATACTCAAGTAGATTCAGGTTTAATAACATCAAAACAAAGAAATGATGTTGCACGTCAAATGAAAATATATGCAGGAAGCATAAATTTGATTCCTAATAATTTTTCAGCTAGTACAGCCAATGCTGTTATGGATAATGTATACGAAATCTCAAGATTAGAAAATGAAAAAGAAGGTAAAGCTAAGGCGATTAAAGCAGATATAGATAAACAAATAGAGGCTTTAAATTTAGAGATTGATTCTGCTATAGCTTTTTCTAATTTTGATAAGGAAACTCAAAAAGACGAATTAAAGAAAGCTAAAAATGAATTACAAAAAAAAGATCCTAAAAAAATATTAACCGATAACGAAATTTTAAAATATGCCATTCAAAAGCAAAGCACAGAGAACGTGGATGCAAAAAAATCTACCGAAGGTGGCAAAAAGGTGGATGAAAATGTACTCGACAACGAATCTACCGGAAAGGGTGACCCCGAAGGTGAAAATAAAAACAAAGAGAAATCCAAAACGAAAGTAGATAAACAAACAATAATACCTCCTAAAACTGACAAAGAAATAAAAGAAGGGTTAAACAAAGAAGGATACACTCCTAAAAAAGGAATGGTGACTTTTCGTGTGCCTATTATATCTCGTTTTTTTAAAAATCTAAAAATAGATGTAGCGGCAGACAACCCTATAGCTAAAGTAACTAATCGTATTAATAGAACCTTAAAACAAGCGTTTACATCTTTAGGGAATAAACCTATTTCATCTGGCACAAGTAGTGAAAAATCTAGAAACGAACAAGCTTCTATATTATTTAAGGCAGGTAAAGCTGCTCAAACTTTTAATAGATTATTTAAAGTTACTAAAAATGAATCTGATTTAACTCCGGAACAGTTACAAAAAATGAGTGATGATATTTCTGCGGCTCTTGAAGGTAAAGCTAAAAATTCTAAAGGAAAAGAAATAACTTTAGAACAATTTGTTAAAAATTATAGATTTAAAAACAATAAAAACAAAAAAAACAGAGGCTTAAGTCAGGGTTTTCAAAATATAATATTAAAATTAAGGTCTGATATAGATCAAATGTCTCAAAGTATTCTTAATGAAGACGGTGCTCCTACTAGTGTAAAAGAAATTATAAAAACCAATATAGGAGCTTATTTAAATAAATCTTATAGGTTTTATGAAGGTAATAAAAAAGGGGATGAATATATAGAAACACTAAGTGCTGAAGTTTTAAATGAGGCTAGAGCTTTTTTATCAAAAGATGAAATTATAATTGATAACGCTAAAAAGTCTAGCAAAAAAGCAGGATTGAAATTTACAGATGAGTTGACACGTTTAGTAGATTTAGAAATAAATGAAATGTTAAGTGAAAAAACAACAATTAATAGTTTTGGAACTATAGTTACTATGACGGGGAATAAACAGGGTGTTTTTAAGCAAAGAAAATTAGACAGTCCACAACTAAAGGCTTTATTAGGAGAGATAACTGATCCGATTGCTAAGTATATCACTACTATGTCTAAAACAGCAGCTATTCTTTCACAGGCAAAACACTATAACAATGTATTTAATTCTGGGAATGGTGTTTATTTATTTGAAAAAAACGATCCTAATAGGCCTAAAGGTAAAATGGATAAAATTGAAGGGACTAATTCTCCTTTAGACGGATTGTATGCATATCCTGATGTTATAGAGTCAATAACAGGTTCTGGAGTAACAGACGTTAAACAAATGGTAAAAGGAATATATAATCCAAAAGAGAGTAATTGGGTTAAAAGAAGCTTAGATAGTTTAGTTGATGGAATTTTTGCTGTAGCCGTTTCTTTTCCTAGGGAAGCTAAAACAGTTTTATCTTTTTCTACTCAAATTATAAACTTTGGCTCGAATGTAAACTTTGCGGTTATTAATGGTCATTTACCTGTTTCTTTGGTAAATAAAAAAATGAGTATTAAATCATATACTACAGCAGCTAAAACAGTTATGGGTTCTCTTTTAAATAAAACAGATGAAGAATTGGAGGAAAAACTTGCTGAGTATTACGCAAAAGGTATTATAGGCCAAAGTGTGGACGTAAGAGAATTGAGAGATATAATGAGGGAAGGAGATGATGAAACGGATTTATTAAAAAGATTTAGTCAAGATCCTGTTTATAAAACTAGTAAATTTTGGGACACTGTTTTGTTTAAAAAGTTTAGAAAAGGAGCTGCTAAAGTGTATCAAGTAGGAGATGATTTTTGGAAAATAATGGGTTATGAGCAACAGATGGCTGTCAATGCACCATTATATTATGATAAAAATCTTAAAGATTTAAACGCAAATGAATTAAAATTTGTGTCTGATAGAGCGGCAGAAATGGTTAAAAATCAATATCCTAATTATGACAGGATTCCAAAGGCTGCTAGGTTTTTTAAATACCTTCCATTTGCAGGAAATTTTATTTCATTCCAAGCAGAGTCATACAGAACAGCTTACAATACTGTATCAGGATCTTACAATATGTTAAATGATGGGAACCGATTAATTAAGGATGGGGAAAAAGACAAAACCACAGATGAGGGAAAAGAAAAGATTGCAAAAGGGAAAAGGTTTAGAAAAGAAGCTTTAAGGAAAATAGGAAACATAGCGGCTTATACAATGATGAGGGACGTTGTTTTATATCAAGTTGCTACAAGATTAGGAGGTAAAGTTTTAGGGGGCATAAGCTCTATGATAAAAGATGATGAAGAAGATGAAGAGAAAGATACTGTAGGGGGATTAAGTGAAAACGAAAAAGCAATAAGAAACTTCTTGCCTGAATGGCAAAAAAACTCAAATGTAATTATAACACAAGCAAGTGATGGAACAATAAAATTAATAGATGCTTCTACTTTTGATCCTCATCAATTGCTTCAAGCTAACTTAAATGTTTTATTGCAATCAAAAAATTATTCAGATGCTATAAAGGGAATAATACAAGAAAACACTAAAACATTTGCTAGTAAAGATTTTGTATTTGACGCTATAAACAAAGCCGCTGATGCTTACAAAAGAACAGGGTATGATATGCCTTATAAAGTAGGAGGAGATACTAATTGGTATGAGTTTCATAAAAAATTCCTTCAACCCGTTGTAGCAAGGGCGCTACTACCAGGAACAGTATTGCAGATTGAAGATGGGCTTGGCGATACCCCTATATCAGGGAGAAAACCAAAAGATCCAGATTGGAAAAAATTAGTTGGGATTAGAAGTACGACTGTTGATGTCTCTAGACAATTTTATTTTAATATACAGCCTAAACAGGCAAAACAAAATCAAAAAGAAGCAACATTAAGAAAAGCATGGGGTGCTTTGGAAAGACAAATTAATAATAATGAAATAACTTTTGAGGAAGCTTCTAAAAGATTAAAAAAACTTACTACTACCGATGTTTCTAGTCTTAATGAAAGAAAAATGAAAATGCAAAAATACATAACAAAACAAATACAGTATGCTATTTTGTTAGGAGCTAAAGGAGAAGATCTTATTAATACATTAAAAGGGTACAATATAGGATTAAAAAAAGGTGATATAGAGGCAATAGGTAAAGGTGGAATGATTCCAATTCCTCAAATTCCTAAGAAATATTTTTCTAAATCTGAAGATAAAGGTGTGTTATGAAAGTTTTTGATGAACATACATGTATGCTTAGTAGTTATTATGTTATAACTAATCAGGTAAGTTATGAGCAATTAGCAAACAGAGATGATTTTACTCTTATCTTTAATCCTAGAGAAAAAATTGATCCAATTATAGATGATACCTATGACGTGTTGATTGATTACTTTGAAGATTTAGAAGACTATGAAAAGTGTGCAGAACTTTTGGAATACAAAGAAATAGCCCTTAAAAATAGTGAGTTAGCCTGGCCACTTGACCAAGGTCTTTATGGTGAATAAACCCCTCACAGGCTTTAGGAGCTCCTTTAAAGCCTTTTCTAGAGTGCCAGCTGTCAGCAGAGGAAGGAGACCTCATGTACTCTACAGTCACTCCTATGAAGTCCTTAGCGTCTCTCCATTTATGTTTGATTTTATGATGTATATGATGTAAGTACCAATACCTAGTAGTTGTATCAGCCCACATGTGAGGTTTTTCTTGAGCCATAAGCAGTGGTAAGTTGTCCATTTTAGCACCATCACCATGCTCTAATCCTATTAAAGACTTACCGTATTGATAATATTTTCTGTGAGCAACACTCACATCAAAAGTAATGTCATCAGCGTTACGAAACCATGCTTGTAAAGTGTGAGCTAAATGAAAACCAGATTGATAGTCATGGTTACTCATACTATGTACTACATCTACAGGAGCAATCAATCGTAAAGTCTCTATACATTCTACATATAGAGCTAAAGCCAGCTCATAATGTTCCCACCACTTACCATCAGTATCTTGAGGTGTTCCTTTTGTAGTAGTGCCATAAACGTTATCAATATGTAACACATCATTACCTATACAAAACAAAACTCTTTCTATTTCAAAACCTTTAGATTTATCTATAAGCCCATGAATCCCTTCTATTACCCTGTGTATTGCTATAGATGTGTTATACTGTTCTCCTGTTTCAGTCTCACTTGCATACTTACCTATATGAATGTCAGCAGGATTAATAACTAAAAGATGTGGACTTTTTTTCTTTGATCTAGGAATTTTATGATAAGCAGGTGCATACTGAGATACAAATTGGTTTACCTTATCAAAAATATCTTTTTCTTTAAGGTCTAAATTTTCTTTAGTAACAATAGAAAACCTATAGTCACCACTAGCACTTTGCCAATGCTTAACACTAATAACATCATCCTGATCAATTCCTCTTTCATCAAGGTGTGTAGATAATGCAGAGTTGTCGTTTATGTTGTCTATTTGACCAGCACGAAGCTCACGAATCATATCAACTTCACTCATACTAAGCCTAAGTCTAGGCCCTTCAGCTTTTTTAGACTTCATCTGATAAGGATTGAATTAAATCAACCATAATCTTACTAATGTTTTGTGCTTTGATTTTGGCTTGAGCGTGATCTCTTTCCATTAAATCTTCATATAATTCAGTTACGAGGTCGTGAGAGTTATTAGTCACAAAATTAATGTGCTTAATAGCGTTTACATCGTCTACTGAAATCTTTGTCATTATTTGTCCATGTGATATAGTAAACTAGTTCCTACAGATGAGTCAATTTTTTGTATAGCTTTATAAAGAGCCTTTGAATTTTTTTTAACAATTTGCTTTTCTGTTTTTGTAGAATCACTTCCAAGGTTACAATACATATCACTATCTATTCTAAAAAACTCATCCATTTTTCTTCTCGAATCCCAGGAAGAGAAATTTAAAACCTTGTCAATATCTTCAATAGTATATACCATTTTTATAAATATAGTAAAATTATTTAACATTTAATCTGTTTTTGCCAGTTTCTAGCCTGTTCTGCCGCTAAAGCTTGTGAATATAAAAATAATTCATCTAAATTTTTTTTATTTAAACAATCTACTTTATCTTTTAAAAGCCTTCTTTTCACAGCAAAACTATCATTATAATCTCCACTACCAAACAATGCCTCAACCACAAAATTATGCCATTTTTTTAATTTAGGATTATATTTTAAATAAATTTCATAGTTTTTTAGTGAATGCGAAACAGTCGCATGATCCATCGGCCTATTATTTCTAGTAAAAAAATTTGCAATTTGAATCAATTTCAATTCTTGATATTCCCTTAAAATTTTTATAAGCACCGCTCTTATCTCGATGATTTCTCTTTTCCTGCTATTTTCAAAAGGATTTAATTTTGATACTTCAGACAGGTTGTTTGCGATTTTTTTATTAAAATTCATTTTTTATCCTTTATATATTTCTGTTTTAAAACCATAACTTTCTAGCTCTTTTATCCTATACTCTTGCAATTTAGAAACCTTGCCTGTTGGTTTTTTTATTTCCGAAAACAAAACATCACAGTTTTTAGGAAACGCTACAAGATCAGGGATACCATTTTTGTTAGTCTTAATTAGTTTAAGCACATAATACCCCTCAGCTTCTAATTCTTTAATTCTTTTATATTGTATCTGTTGTTCCGTCATTCTCCTAATACTTTTAAAAGAACATCAAGCATTTCAATAGTTTTTAAATTATGCATTACAAATTGTTTTCGGTTAAGAGTGCATTCAAATTCTGTTCTACCTTCGTATATTCTTTTTTCTACTGTTGTAATAGGTATTTTATACGTTTCTAAAACGTGTCTTGCAAAATCTCTTGTGGTTCTAAAATTTTTATTGTCGTAAACGTGTCTTGGTTTGCGCTTTTCTTTTAACTCATTTCTTAATTCATCAATAAGTTTTTGAGTAAATATACTATACCCGTAAGTGTATTTCCCATATTCTTTTATGTACCAGTCTCCTAAAGTTTCTCTTTGTTTTCTTTGGTATTTATTATGTGTTTCGTGTCTGCATTTTTTACAAGTATTATCAAGTTTATGAAATTCTTTATTGATTTTAACTTTGTCGCAACCTTTACAATATTTTTCGCCATCGGTATATTTATAGTTCTTACGTCTTCCTACAGCGTAATTATTAATACATTCTTGGCACTTGCTAACGTCATTTGGAAAATTATCTACCACATCAATCTTGCCACACTTAGAGCATTCTTTATGTGTTCTATTATCGTAAAACTCCTTATTTGTTTCATTTGCCTTTTTTAGATTATTCGGAGTGGCTATAATTGTTCTTGCGCTTTTAACCATATCAGTTTGTTTAGATTTTTTACGAGTAACTTTTTTTAAGTTTTCAATTCTGTTATCTAAACATTTTTTATTTATATGCATTACACATTCATTCTTTAGAAAATCTATTTTTGGATAAAATGATTGAAAAACAAACCTACCAGATTGTTTGCCTTTTTTAAATATGGTTACTACAAGACCATCTATTCTACCATTTTTTGCCTTAATAATACTTTGTTTTAGTATTTTTTCCTCAACAATTCTCGGAGTCCCCCATCTTGTATTTACTTCACGCTGTAAAGACTTAATTCGTCCTAAAGAAGAAACTTCATAAATACCATCATATTCAAAGGCGTCTATCCATTTTTCATTTGGCAAATCTTCTAACTGAAAATTGTTATGTATCTGTTGTTCTGTCATGTTCTATATTATTTTAATTAAATTAGCAACTATTTTCCAGTCTTCTGTTGTGCTATTATCTTTTTTTTTATATAACACACGAAAAGAATTTATAGCATCATTAATTCTTTGTTTCTTTGTTTTATTCTTATTATTAAAATCTACAGGTAATCTATCTGTTAAATCCCATTCTATTACATTTCTTCCTGTTACAGTGCATAATCTTTCGCCTCTTTCATAAATTACTCCTAAATCTCGCAATTCCGTAAATCTTCCACTTTGATTTGTTTTAAGATTTTTATCATTAAAAACTTCTGAAGCCGTGCAGGGAGCATGATTAAAAATTGACTCATATACCTGTAATCTTCTTTTGCTTAATAATCCTTCTTGTTTAATTTTATTAAAGCATTCTATTGATGTTTTTCTTGTAATCATATTTTTTTAATTGTATTTACCTAAGTGTAAGTAAATCTCTTTTAAAATGTCTAAGCGTATAATCTTTTTTATTCAATACACTTTTATAAATTTCCTTTTCAATACCACCTTTAGCAAATACCCAATATATCTTATTATACTTTCTGTCTTTAGTAGTCATCCTGTCTCTTGACTGCCAATAGCTAGTAGCACTAAAATCTATGTTGTAATATACTAGAGCTTCAGCCTGTTTTAAACTGATACCTTCTCGTCCTGAAACAATTTGCAAAGCTATAGATTTACTAGTAGAGTTAAACTCTTCTAGATCAGTACACAACTGGTCTCCATACACTTGTTTTAATGCGTTGAACTCTTCTTTAAACTTATAAAATATACCAATTTTTACATCACCAAAATTGTCATTTATAAATTGAGCTTTAGTTAAATCTAACACCATAGACTTACCGGACTCAAACTTTACAGTGCCTGAATACAGCTGATGCGTTTTACTCATTAATTTTACTGCTGTATCAGCTAATATAACTTCCTCCTTACCTTGTACCACTAAATCTTTAGTTAAATCTCTAATAATGTTTTTAACTTTATTAGAAACGTCTACATATAAGATTTCCTCATCGGTCTTAACTTCAAACCCAGCTTCTTTTTGAGTGTAAGATATTGTGTATGGTTTCATCTCTTCAATTATAGAGTCAAAGCCACCGCTATAATCATTAATAGTCATAGAACCAATCTTTTTTTGAGTCACATTAACATACTCATGAGCAAACTTATAAAAACTCTTGTATCGTTTAAACGGGTTGTTAGGTATTGAATAAACTTGATGATACATCTGAGAGTAAGACTCTGGTGTTGGTGTCCCAGACAATAAAATAACATAAGGATTATTAATCATTACAAGAGACTTAACCATCTTTGATCTACGGCTTGGTTTAGGAAACGCTCCCATGCCATGAGCTTCGTCACAGATAATCATATCCCACTTAATCTCCTCTATTTTATGTAGAGACTCATAATTGACAATAGTAATATCGTAACTAAAACTGAAGTTGTTGTAATCATCTTGTATACTTGAAATTGCTTTTTTTTTGGTAATAAATAAAAGGTTTTGAACTGGCAATAGGTTACTAATACTCAAACTCGTAAGTGTCTTACCAGTTCTAACCTCCATTGCAAGATATAAAAATTTATGTTTGTTTAAAACTTCTACTCCCTTTTTCGTAATTTCCTTTTGATAATCTCTAAGCTCCATATTAAAATTCTATTTCTAAATTTTCTTCTAACTCATGTTTAGTTCTAAATCTGATCCATCTAGAACTGTTGTCACGACCTTCTTCAGGATCACAATCATATTTAAACTGATTATAAGCAATAAGCCACTTATAAAATTTAGTTCTTGATATAGTCATTTTTGCTTTAGGGGCAAAGTCTGGATTATCTTCTATAAAATCTATATATAAATCTTGTTTATAAGATTTTTTGTTCAGTTGCAACGATTCATGTTCTGTCATTCCTTTTAACAATCCACACCACTCTATAAACTCATGGCATGTTTCAGCTGACAATCTTCTGATTTTAAGATTTACAAACTCACTTTTAATAAGACCATGTTGTAAATACATTTGCAAACATTCTATCATGTAATTATCAAAAGCACACCACTCGTCTTCATCCCATTCTCCAAACATTAATCTTCCAAACTCTCTTAATGGAGTGTTGTCTTTAGTATAGTGTTGCGCTAATTCTAGCTCCCATTTTCTTCTTTCAAACGAACTTCCTTTTCCTCTAATAGCATAATTAGTGGTAATACAAACTTTTGGAGATTTCTTAAAAGGTATTTTAATTGCATCTTTGTTTTTCTTTTCTAGTGTCAAACCTTCTGTAACAACAGAAAATAATCTTTCAAAATTAAAATGCTTACTAACATCATCAAAACAAAGTATTTGAGTGTCGGCACTTACAAGCTGATAAGCAAAACTTTTTTCAAAATTAAAAGACTTACCATCTATTACAACGAGTTTTTTCATTTGCCCCAATGCAGTCATAAACAACCCCTTACCTGTGCCACCCTCAGGATTATCAGAAATAACCTCATCGTTTAATATAGTTGCGGGACAATAGGATAAGTTTTTCCAGGCGTGTAATAAATAACCTATCGTAGACTTCATAGTGTTTATCCTACCTTTATCGCCATTACAAATGTTCTCTATAAAAAACTTATAATCGCAATCACTAGATTTGCATTTTATGTATGGTCTGTCAATTACATGGTCTTTCCAAACATAGCCACCTAAATCTAAGTAGTCTATTGAAACCACTTTATCATGTGTAATTTTAACTGCGGAGTTGTTGTAATATAAATAAGCACAACCTTTTGTATCTTCAATAAAATACACATCGATAGATGATAGTAAGGTCAAAAACTCTTCCCTGAAATACCTAGTACATTCGGCAAAATGATTATAAGCTAAAATTTCATCAAGCTCTATCAAATAATTTAAAATAAAATCTTTAATTTCTTTCTCACTCGTATGGTCTATAAGATTATTTGTAACTCTTACAAAAACATAATTTTTACTGCCCTCGGGATTAAATTTATAAAAGCCATGTTCTTCAAGAAAGTGTTTAAACATGATGTGTATTATTTTGACTACACCTTTTTCAGATACAGACCAAAATTTTTGACTTGACTGCTCGTCTTCAAGCCTGTGTATTACATTATCTATTGTACCGGCTTCAATACTTTCGTCTTCTAATTGAGACTGGATTTCTTTTTTTGGCACTCCTCTTTTTAGTTTAGCTTTTATCAAATTAACCTTATCTTCATCTTCATAATATTTAGTCCCAAAATTCTGTATATTTTGATAAGCTGAATCAATAGTTCTTTTAATCTCTCCTTTTTTAAAATCTTTAGAAGAGAACCCATTCATTACATACTCAGCTAATGTCTTAGAAACTCCAAAGTCATTAAATGCTGAAGCTAAAACGAATGTATTGTGATTACGCTGACCTTCAATCATAGGAAACTTTTTCTGCCACCACTTCTTTAGAATGTCTACAATCTTGTTCTCGTCTGTAATGGGTATAGTAGGAATGTCTAAGTTTTTTGTCACTTCAGTAAACTGTTCTTCCTCTATTTTATTCCAAGTAATTGATTGCTCGTTAACATGAATTAAAGGGTCATATGACTCATAGCATACTCTTGATATATTTTTAGATGTCTTATCAAAATAAGGAGAGTTTAAGCTATTCTGTAAACTAACAAAATAGTTTATATGATTTTCTGGTTCTTTAGGAATCTTAACTAATGCTTTTAATCCTTTACCACTAGGAGAAATAAAAACACAAAACATATGCTTATTTTTACATAGTTTCTCTTTATCAATTAACAAATCTTTATTTGTTTCGTAACCATCAAAATCCAAGCAAATTAATCCACTGTGTTCTTGTAATGATTTATCATTTCGTTTTGTAAACTTACCACTGAAGCAAACTGCGGGTAGTTTTTGTTTTAATAAATTTCTTTTTTCTTTATCTTTTTCTACTCTAATTTTCTTTACTAAGTCTTTAGAAGCTCCTTCTTGTATTCGGCTTATAATCGCACGAACATCTCTAAAAAAAGGCTGAGAAGTAACTTTAATATCTTTGAATATGGTAATCTGCATTTGTTTGTTTAATTTAAGTTCATTAAAATAGACACCATGAGAAGCATCGAACCTCTCATGGTGTTTGGTTAGTTAAAATATATCCTCAGATGATTTGCTTTTTGGAGCATCATTTGATTCAGGTTTAACATACTTGTCACTAATTTTAATTGAAAGTTTAACATCTCCTCCTTGAGTTGTTCCCTTCCATCCAGCTAATTCTTTTTCTGATCCATCAGGTAATGTGATTGATCCCTTAAAGTCTGGTTGATTTGGTTTGTCCTTGTAGCTATTCTTAAATAAAGAACCGCTACCATTTGGATGTACGAAGTTTTCTGCCATTATTTTATTATTTTAATTTTTTGCTCCAATCGGTTAATTAAATCAAAGAGAATTATTTCTTTCTCTTCTTTAGATTTACAGGAGCTTGGAACATTCTCCCATATAATCTTTTTGTTTGTAGTTTCCTCTATTTGAAGAAAACTAAAGAGTTTCTTTATGAATATAGTTAAGTATGTTGTGAGTCTTTTCATTGCTAAAAAATTTATTATATACTTCGGTTGCTTTCTCTACTTTGTTTTTACCTCCTTCAATAAAGTGCGGAGAACAATCGTAGATTCCCATTTGAAATGATTGTTTGTCAATAACATAAAATCTCAGTGGCTTATTAAAGAATCTTTGATAAAGATACGCCTGGGAATCGTAGTTGTAATTCATACAGCTCCAATAAAATTTAGAAATATCATTAGTAGTCTTAATATCTATTACAAATTCATCTGTAACAATATCAGCCTTTCCTTTCCAAGTGTTACCCATTATTTCTGAAATTTGAGGGACTTCATACTCGTTTCCTTCTTTATATATTTCATCAAACGTTTCAAGATTTGACTGCATTTTATCAATTAAACTATCAAGGTGAATCTTTTCTTTTTGTAATAATAATATTTCACCTTCCCCACAAGCTTCTTTATATGCTTTTGTGGATCTGGATGCTACGTCTATAACCTCAAAGTTTTTAAGTTTTTTAGGCTCTAACATTGCAGTATGAAAATAATTACCCTCTACCATAGCCTTTGTTTTAGCTTGTGGAACCTTAAATTTTTCTGGAAACTTAAGTAAGTTTAATATATCTGAGTTTGATAAATATTGTCTACCAAACTCTCCATAATAATTGATGTCGTTTTTTAATTTTTCTATAATATCCTTAATCATTTTCTTGATTTTTAGATTTATAGTTTTTTATAACACCCTTTAATGAAACCTCTTTACCATCTTTATCATAGGCAGTTCCTTGATATTTTTCGCTAAACCTTAAAACAAGTTCTTCTATTCCAAGAGCTTTGTTTTTAATTATATATTTAAAAACTCCCTCATAATTATTTTTTGGATTACTTTCTTTACTTAAGTCCAACACAAATTTATCAGCTTTAGGATTTATAACTTGTTTTTCACTAACAACATTCACTTCATTAAATATGTATTCTATATCTTCATTAATCCACATAGATAATCCTAACCCATGCATTGCTATTGCTTTTGCAGTTGCTCTCTGTATTGTAGTGTTAACTTGCATAGAAGTTATCTTGGCTAAAGGAACAGATTTATTAGAATAATCTTTAACAGGTAAATAATCGATGTGTTCAATGCCATTTACAATTATACCAACCTTAACTGAAGCAGTTTTTCCATCAGTAAAATAAGGTAACTCTGTTTGATTTGATTCATAAACTTTTCTTTGCGCATCAGGATAAGACTCTTTTAGTAATGTCCAAGCTATAGCCCAGGAAAGATAAGTGTAATTGCCTTTCTTTTGTTGCATTTTTTTAATGTTGATTGCAGACAACTTTTTAAAATAATTCTCCATTTTGTTTCGATTTTAATTGATTAAACTTCTTTTTGTTGATTGTATACTTGTTCATTATTTTTTCTCGACTGCTCTTTAAGTTCTGTATATGCTTATCGTTTTTTCGAGTATTTACTTCTGTCTTTATATTTACTTCTATTATCTCTAGCTTATGTAGGCAGTTATTTAAAGCTACCTGAAGGACTCCTAACTCCCATCCGTTGGTGTAAAAAAAATCATACTCTTCTAAAGTACATTCTCTCCCATAATCCCCCCCTTTTGCTACATTGAATATCTCTATTCTATCTAGAAATTTTTCTATTTTTACTCCTTTACTTAGGATTGCCTGACTCTTAGACTTGCTAATTACAATAGACTTTTCACTCTCCAGAGCTTCTCTATAAATGCTTTCTAATTCCCAATTAATCATTCTCTTGGATTACTTTAATTAAATTTTGATAGTCCGGGTCGGAATCAATTAATTTTTTTGCTTGTTTATAACCATGAATTATAGTTGAATGAGAAACTTCATAACCACGTTCTTTCATAAAAGTTCTCACATAACTTATTCTAATAGGTCTTTCCACGCACAACCACCATAACATTTGCCTAGCATCTACCACATCTCTCTTTTTAGTTTTAGTAAACATTTCATCTAAAGTTAAGTGAAATTGTTCAGCAATGGCATACGCATAATTTTCGAATATCGTCTTTTTCATTTTATTAAATTTTGATTTTTACCACCAAAGCCCCCTTGCATTATGAGAACAAGGAGGTGTTGGATCGGATTTAACCTAAACAAACTATTTTATATAAACAGAAAATCTGTTTCGTATATCTCTTCTAAATTTGGGTCATTAAGCTTCATTATATGTCTATTAAAATACAAATCTAGTTTATTTTTTTAACAAAACCTCTTCTATTTCATAAAATCCTACCTTAGCTTTCTTTATATTTTCTTCATACTCTTCATCCCCATCAGCATAGCCACAAGCCTCAGCATCTATATTACTATAAACTTTACCTATGTAATTTCCGTAAACTCTATACCAATTTACCTCTTCCGATAACTTGGCTTTTTCACCCACAAGCTTCTTTGTTTTTTTTATTAAAGTAATAATCTCATTTTGTTTTTCGAGAAGAGTTCCATATAAATCTATTTCATTTTTATTCATGATTCTTTTTTTAATATTAAATTAAATGCCTCACACCAATTGTCAAGTGTTGCCCAATTTACACCATAATTTGCATCATGTTCTTTGACCATTGCATGTAACACCTTCATGCCTTGCTTGTCTGTACACTCCCATCCTTGTGAACGAATGTCTTCAACAGACCAGGTTATCGACACCTCTAAAGTTTTTGTATTCATAATTTTATTTTTTATTTAAATTCTCTATTAAATCTTGGGCTTCAGCTATTTTCTTTAAAGCCCTCGCTTTTTCTTTGCTTTCTAAAGTATGTTCATTTACTTCCTGATAAACATTGTCAAGCATTGCTATTATATATCTCATGATTTTTTCTTTTTATTTTTTTCCTAGTACTTCTTTTCTAAACTTATAATAATCTTTTTTTCCATTTTTTAAACAATATTTATAATCTTTTTTCGCTAATTTAAGTGCCTTAATTAAATCATTTACCATAAATATATTTAGTTCGGTATTTATATATTTAGGATTTCTTGGTTGAATATGTTCCCAATCCTCAGCAATGTGCAAATTAAAAATAACTGCTTCAAATTCATTTCCTCCCACTTCAACATCAAGTTCTATATCGTATGCTTCAGCTAATGGCACTTTATATGTTATTCCCATTTTTATTTAATTATCCTCATTAATGAACTCACAATTCTCTTTACAATCACTGCACCTACCATAATCGGTACTGCCTAGGTAGGGTGTTGCTCCACAACAATCAGATATAAAACTCATGATTTAGTTTTTTTAGTTGATTCAATTATAATTTCTTTACATTTTTTCATGTGTTTTTTCATAGGCAGAAAATCATCAAAACCTATGTGTTCGTGTCTGTCTCCAAATGTTAATGAGATTTTCTCTATTAAATTTGATGGAGTGAATGTGTCGATAAATTCATCGACAACTTGCTTGTCTGTTTTTTTATTCATAGTTATTTAATTTAATTTAATTTTTAATCTATTGTTCCTGATGTATTACCTCTTTTTAAATAATACTCTTTTTCTTTTACTCTTTCTTTTTGTAAGGCTTTCGCATGATTATAAATCTGAGCCTCAAAAAATCCTCTAACTTCCTCCATTATTTCTGTGCCATAATTTTTAAAAGTATCGTGCAGAATTTTATCATAGTCATCAAAATCTAAATAATTAATATCTAAATTTTCAGCTATGGACTCTATATCTTCTGTTGACCATATCATTTCACTACCCCTATAATCTGAATATTGGTAAGTGTTTTTTGTTTCTTTACTCATGATTTTCATATTTAATTGTTAATGTTCTCTTGCGTATTCTACTACCTCTTCATACAAATCAAGGTAATCAAAATAAAAATCTGTAATGTCCATATCGTTTAACCAAACATCCGTTATTTCTAGTTCTTCCTCTGGAGGTTGCTCGTGTGTTCCATCCTCGGAATAATACTCGTATCGTATTACTATCTCGTATTTGTCCTGAGTTAAGGTAAATGTGCCTCTTTTTCGTGTCATACTATATAGTTTTATTGTGTTGGTTAATAAATTCTACTACTGCTTGATATGTAGTCTCTAATTTAGACTTTCCGTTATCTTTAATGATTTCAATAGTATCTCCATTACTATCTTGAATAACACAATAATTTGTGCTTCCTATGGTAACATTATAACTATTGTTTTCATCAAAAATGAAATTTTCAATCTTTTCTACTACAGGCATAAGCCAATCCCAAGATTTATGATATTCTAATTCAACATCTGGAATCCATTCTTCCTTATTTATAAAATAGTATGAACCTTTGTGTTCCTTTAGCCCCATAAATTCAGCTATTAACTCATTGTCTGTTTTTGATGGTATATTTACTACTCTATCTCCAAATGAGTCTTTCATCATTTCGTTAAATTCTTTTATGTTCATGATTCGTCATGGTTTTTATATTCTTCTAATACCTCCAACATTTCTTCTTTTCTTGTTGGCGCATCGTCAAGTATTAAGTTGACTAAATACTCTATTTCATCTCGCAAATCATCGCATTGTTCAACTGCCCATAATGAATAGACTTTGATTTTACTTCCTAGACATCCTGAATGAACTGTTTTTACTTCTTTGTTTTGTTCTATTTTCATGATTTAGGAGTGTTTAAACGATGTCTAATCGAGGTTAGTTTTTTTAACTGATCAACAACAATGTCTAACATTTCGCCCTCGCTTAGAAAATCGCTCGACTGATCGTCTTTTGTAAATTTCGGGTTTTCAACATACGCTATTAATTGCTTTAGATAATTAATATTTTTTTGTCTATCTTTTTGTAATGCTTCGATCTGAGCATTTTTGTAATCTAATAATTCATTTGCCATATTATTTAAGTTTTTTTAAGATTAATATTCCCAATATCCAAATGCTTATTATTCCTATTATTAACAGAACATTTAACATTTCGTATTGGTCGGTGTATTCTAAATGATCGTTTAAGTAATGATCACTTAAAATGTCTTGTAGAGTTATCGTATCCATAAATTAAATTATTATTATTATTATTATTATTGCTCCCACTATGAAAGCTATTTTATCTATTTTCTCTAAATTATTATACCAATCTTTCATATTATTTATTTAAAATTACAGGTGTTTTAATTTGTCTTAGAGTAGGTGTCACCATTTTACACCATTTTATTATTTATTTGATAATTCAATCGTAACTTTTAAACTCGGGAACTCTAACCTTTGACGCGTTACCCTTTAAGATAAAAACTATCTTTTGTTATCAATTACTTTGCTAATATAAAACTAAATGTTTATTAATTCCTAATTATTTTAGTATTATTTTATTATTATTTCTTTTTACTCTGTTAATTTTTTTCTTCGGTACGTTTAAACGCTCTTTAATTTTTGCTTTGTCGTACTCGGTTAATATTAATAATTCGCTTTTTGTATAGACTGCGTTTAAACGTTGTCTCTTTGCTTTCTTTACGTTGTGAAAAAACTTTGCTTTGTTGCTCATAGTTTTATTTATTACTCCAAATTTTACGATGCATAGCTTCCGCCCGTTCCTGATCTTCAACAGAACAAACCCACCTTGTTAAGGCTTTGATAGGTTATTATTATAGTTAGTTTCAATTTCTATTAATTCTTTTTTTAAGCAATTTTCTTTTAATGATCTTCTTAATATTATATTATTTTCTTTGCAATACATTGAAAGAGGCTTACCCCAATTTCCACTTATTTTATTAAATTGTGTTAAAATTGCTTTTGCTTCTTGTTCAAATTGTGTCCCGTATCCGTTCTGCATTTGCATTAAAAAAGTTTCTTTGGTTTCTGTTCCATAGTTTAAAGTAATAGTTCCACAGAAATAAGAATTTCCGTTTTTATTGTCAAACCATTCTTTGGCATTTACATCGATTGTGTTTATCATAATTATTTATTTAGTTTATTATTAAGTTTTATTTATAATTTATAGTTTCTAATTTGTTTAATCTTTCTAACCTTTCATTCACTGGTAATGTGTCCCAGTTGTTCGGCTTCTCCCAATTTGGGATATTAGCTTTCATTGTAGCAAATACGATCCTTTCTTTATATTTTAGTTTGTCTTCTTTGCTTTCGTTCTGGTTTGTTAAATTACCCAACTTTAAAAACGCACTCATAAAATTTAATGAATCGTTTTTGTTTTCTTTTTGTCCTTTGCCTTCCATCATATTAGACATTTCTTTATTAGATATTTTCTTTGCTAGATGTCTTATTCCCGTACTTGTTTGGGTCATTTGCTTTGCTGTACTCATTGAATATCTTTTTTCGTTTTCATACCATTGCCCGTCCTTATATATAAAAATTGGATAGTACCCGTATGATTTAACAATATAACAACCGTTTTGATTTTCGGCACTTAAATTGTTTGCTTTGAATTCTTTTTTGTTTGTTGTAAAATAGTGACTTTCTTTGTTGGATGTTTTTTTCATGATTATTTTTATTTATTTAATTTAATATTTATAACTTTTTTTGATTTTATTATACGACACGTTTTTATTGTCGCAATATTTCATTGCTTCATCAAATAATATAAATAGATTATTATTTACAAAGTAATGAGGGGTTGAGCTTCTTTCTATTTTTAATTTGTGCATAATTATATATTTAAATTAATTGTTTATTTAATTATTTGTATATCGTAAATTGATTTATTATTTATTTTACAATCGGTTAATATTTGAACCGCATAAGGTGTAATTTCTGAAGGTGGGCAGTTATTCGCTTTTAATAAATCTTCTATGTATTTTAATTTTTTAATTGTTATTAAATTAGTAATTCTTTTCAATGCGCTCATAATTGTATAGGGTTTTAAGTATTAATTTATTCAAAGATATACTATTTTTTTATATAAAACTATTATTTTAGTATTAAATTATGTTTAAACAACCTGCAACAGGTAGAAAAAACTTTTATAATGCTTTATACATAACGTTTAAACAGGCTTATGTTCTGTACTTTAGGCGGTTACATTTGTAAACTTTGGGGGTGTTTTGTTTTCATTTGTAAATTGTCGCGGGGGTATTACTCTTTAATGACGCATGTGTGAACAGAGAGAGGGAGGAAGGGAAGGGAAGAAGGTATAGGATAAAGCGCGTGTGCGTACGTGCGTGTGCGCGTGTGCGTGTGCGTGTGCGCGTGGGTAATAGGACTACCCTTGATAGTAAAAGCCAAACAATCTGAAAGAAAAATTTATGTTCCTCTGTTGACCTCTGAATATTTTCGGTTTCCTTTTTAGCGTCTCGTCTCGTATGAAGACATATAACCCTAAACCTCTATATATGTAATGCAAAAAAAAATTTTTACTATATTTGTATTAAACTTTATACTATGAATAGTAATGATTACGTTAAAGGCCTATACGTTAAGAACGGTAGGTTAATCAATGATCGTAAAGACGGAGAGTCAGGTATCGCTAGAGCGGCTTCAATTAAGAGAGCTGTAGATAATGACAGAAAAATTAACCAGATAGCTGAAGGAATTCAGTTAGCAGAAAACAAGAAAAACTTTAATCAATTAGAGTATTAAAAAAAATTGTTCTGTTTCGATTAGTTGATTGAAGAGGGATTTCTAACGAGATCCTTCTTTTTTTTTGTGTCGATTTTGGATTTAACATAATGTTGAAAATCCGAAGTACTATGCATGCATAGTAAATAAATTTTTAGGCAACCCTAAAAAACAGCCTAAAATGTCGATAATCGACACTAAGGTGTCAATAATTTTTTAAAATCGACACTAATTAATTGTTTGATTATCAATACTTTAACTACTATATTTATTACTTGTGTCGATAATGTCGAAAAAAAACCTATTATACTATAGTAAAAAAAAGTAAAAAGTAAAAAACACTATAGTCTGTATATGAACAAGAAAATCGACATTTCCGACACCATTATAAAATCAATTTATTTACTATCTTTGTTTTAAATCAAATTTAATTTTAATGAAACAATCATACATTCCAAAAGACTTAACGTTTGACAATGAAGGTCGCTCAAAATTGATCAAAGGAATTTCTAAAATATCTAAAGCAGTTAAGAGTACCTTAGGCCCTAGAGGCCGCACTGTTCTAATCGAATCTCCAGAACATCTTGCAGGTATCACAGTGACTAAGGATGGTGTGACTGTAGCTAATTCAATCTTCTTGGATGATCCAATAGAAAACTTAGCTATACAGATGATGAAAGATGCTGCTAGTAGAACTGCCCAGCAAGCTGGTGATGGTACCACTACGGCAATCGTTTTGACCGAGGCTATTGTAAATGCGGGTGAGACTCACTTAACTCCGGAGCATAATGTAACTGAGGTTATTAAATACATAAATAAATTTAAAGATAATTTGATTGAAAAGCTTGAGAAGGGATCTAAAAAGATTACTAAGTCTAGGTTATTAGATGTTGCTACCATATCGGCTAACAACGATAAAGAGATTGGATCAATTATAGCGGATGCTTACAAAAAAGTTGGGAATGATGGGATAGTTACCGTGGAGAAGAGTATGAATCATGAGACGTATGCTGAGGTTACTAACGGGATTAAAGTAGATCGTGGATATACATCCAACTTATTTCTAAACAACCAGCGTAAGGATGAATGCATTATGGAGGATGTAATGGTTCTAGTGTGTGACCAGGAGATTAATAACATCTTGCAAATTGAGAATGTACTTAAGCCTATTATACAGCAAAACAAAAAACTTTTAATGATTGCGCCTTGTTCGGCTAATGTAATTAATACACTTGCCGCTAACGTGGTAAGAAACGGACTGCAATTATGTAATATTGTTCCTCCAAACTTTGGATACAAGCAGCATGAGCTGATGCAAGACATAGCATTTGCGGTTGGAGCGAAATACTATTCAGAAAAAACAGGAGATGACTTAAGTTTACTAAGTCTAACCGACCTAGGCCATGTAGATAAAATTATAGTTGGTAAATCCACTAGTGTTTTAATCAAAGATGCACCTATAACACAAGAAACTACGGATCGTATAGCTGAGCTTAGAGAGCAGCAAGAAGCTACAACCTTCCAATCTGACCGAGATTTCATTAACGAACGTATAGCAAGCCTTGCAGGAGCCATAGGCTGTATCTATGTTGGTGGAAATAGTGATATTGAACAAAAAGAAAAATTTGACCGAGTCGATGACTCGGTATGCGCTGTGCGCAGTGCTATGCAAGAAGGAATTATAACTGGAGGAGGGTTAGCTTTGTTCAATACAGTAGATAATTTAAGTTCTAGTGCAACTAACTCTAACCAGGCAGTGGCATTTAAAATACTAAAAGAAGCGGTGAAGGTGCCTTTGAAACAAATTATTATTAATTCAGGTAAAAATCCTAATGATATTATTGTTTTATTTTTACCAGAGAATCCTGACCACGGTTATGATGTAAAAAACGAAAAGATGGGAGACATGTTTAAGATGGGAGTAATAGATCCCCTTAAGGTTACTAAGAATGCATTAATTAATGCAGTGTCTGTAGCAACGACAATACTGTCCACTAACGCAATAGTAACACACGCTAGAGCACAAATAACTTAATTATGGCACACGAACCACATGCATTTGAAAATCAAATCTTTCAACACTTTAGAGATAATGCTAAGAAGATTAATAACTGTATTGAATTTTTAACAGAACACAACTACACTGTTATAGATTTGGAAGGAGAAATTATCACAAAAGATAATTTAAAGAAACAAGATAAATTTGATTTAGACTTTAAAGAATCAAGCAACTACAGGATACCTAAACTAAAAAAAAATAATGAAACCAATAGGTAAATATATTATCATCAACAAGATTGAAGAAGAGCATAAAACTGAATCAGGCTTGTTGTTATCAGCAGCTGATGTGCAAGAGTTTCGTTATATCAAAGGGGAGGTTGTAAAATCAGGAAGTGATGTAAGTGTAATTCACGAAAAAGATATTATCTACTATGATAGTGGGGCAGGTCACAGTATGTTTATTGGAGATAAGCCGTATACCATCATCACTGAGAGAGATGTCGTTGTTGTTTTATAAACTCATTCATTTCAATCATAGTGTTTCTGTAAACTTTATCCATGTAAGAGGCATCGTTACGGAATAAAGGATTTGAATGTGCTGTCTCCGCAACCTCTTCACCATTAAGTTTTTTATAAATCATCGTTATAATGCGTTTAGCTTTATAAGTTAACTCGTATAGAGTTGCTTCATTACCCTGGCGTTTTCTCCACACATGTATCCAATCATCCCTAAGCATTCTAGAGAATCTTTTAATATCCCAACTCATAACTTCTTCGTAAGTACTAAACTGTGTCTTGTTAAAAATATCCTCGCTGTATAAGAACAATAACATTTCTAAATCTGGAGTAGTAAGGCCATACTTAGCCTTTACCCAGTAACGGATAACTCTCCAATATTTTAAATAATTATGTGATGGTATTCGCCTAGTCGTAGGCTTTCGTTTTTGAACTCCTTTAATTTTCATTAAATTTAATTTGTATATTTGTAAAGATAATAATTACTAATTTAAAAATATAATTATGCCAACAGTAGGAAAAAAGAAATTTGCATATACTCCAAAAGGAAAGGCATCAGCTAAAAAAGCCGCTAAAAAAACAGGCAAAAAAGTTAAATCTAAATATTAACATGCCAGATAAAAAAAGAACTAAAACGCAAAAAAAAGCTGATAGACAAAAAACAGTTACTTACATTAAGACCTCTAAGTATGGGCCAAATAAAGTAAGAAAAATTTCTAAAAATGCTGCTCGTAGAAAAGTAAATAGAAAAATGAGTCAAGATATTAGTCCGGTAGATAAGCCTTTGACTATTTTAATTAAAGATAATGCTAAGAACAAGCGTCCTCCTAGTATTAAATCAATGTTATAATTGATGGCAAAGTAAAAAAAGCTAAAAAATAAAATGCCACCTAGAAAAGGAAAAGCTAAAGTTAAAGTCACCTCTTCAGGCAAGCGTGTAAGCTACGGTCAAGCTGGCAGTGCAAAAGGAGGAGGCCCAAGAGTAAGACCTGGTACTTCTAAAGGTGATAGCTACTGCGCTAGAAGCCTGGGAATAAAAAGAAGACTATCCAAGAAAAAACAAAACGATCCTAACACCCCAAACAATCTATCTCGTAAGCGTTGGAAATGTGTTGGAGCTAAGTCTAAAAGATAATAATAAATAATTCTTATATTTGTAATATATAAAACTATTATTATGCACAAACAAGGATATAATTCAAGACTAGACGAATCATTAGGAGCTAGAAACGGAAAGAAAAAACAATCTATGAAATCTCGTAGAGATGAATCAAAAGGAATGTCCAAAAAAATGTACGGTCACGCTTATGGCGCTGACAAGTCTATGTCATACAGACACACTGCTAAAGTAGTTAAGCACGATCATTTAAGTTAAATTATGGCTAAAGATTTTATACAGAACGTATTTCAAGGAGCTAAAAAAAGAGGAACTTTAGGGGATTGCACTGGTGATAAATTTGGAAGTCAAAGTTGTCCTAAGGGCAGTAAGAAATATAATTTTGCCAAAACAATGCGCAAAATAAATAAAAAGTAAATAAAATCAAATGGCAAAGAGTAAAAAATTTATTGGATTAGATAAAGAACAAGATAATTCTTTAGAAGTCTATAAAAAAAACATGGCTCTTAGGGCTATAGAATTAAAGCAAAGAATAGTAAATGTTGCAGAGCTTAATAAAATGTTAGAAGAGAAAGCTGATAAAGACGCAAAACTTAAAAAGAAAAATGGCAAAGCAAAAAAAAAGTAAAGACACTTTAAGTGCAAAAAAAATTAGCGAAAGTAAACTTGCGAGTGGCTTAGTGAACTTAAAGAAAAAGATGGATAGTATTGCTAGGGGGAAATCAACGAATAATATTAATTTTAGCACAAAAGATATAAATGCTATAGTTAATAATAGATATAATTCTTCTATGGCTAAATCTTTTAAAAAACAAAAAAGAAAATTAGATTCAATGGCTAAATTGAAAAAATAATTATGGGGAAAACTTGTAGAATATCTGTTTTAGGAAAAAGTTTTAAAGGTAAGGTTTCTAAAGAACAAAGAAAACAAATTAATAACTGTAAGTTGGAAAAATTTAAAAACAAAGGTAAAAGTCTTTTAAATAAAACTAGAGATTTTGTAAAAAAACCAGTGATTACAACTAAAAGTGGAGACACTATAAGTCTTAGAAATCCAATAATTAGAAAACAAAATAAATAAAAAGATAAGTGAATAAAATTAAACCATGTCAGTGCGGAACAACTCAAGATCCAAATGGAAATTGTGACGGCTCACATCTATTAAATATATGAAATCAAAAGGACTCGGGGATAGTATTGAAAAATTTACTACAGCAACAGGAATAAAAAAAGTAGTTGACACTGTGACTCAAGGTGGGTGTGGGTGCAACGATCGTAAGGATAGTTTAAACAGAATGTTTCCTTACAAAAAATAAGAGAATTTTTAACCCTCTAAAACAAAAAAATGGCATATCCAAAAATTACAGTTAACACAGCTTTAGCTTTAGAAATATTAGCTAGTGATACATTAACAATACCAGCACCAGACTTACCTGTATTGTCAGGTACTTCCACAGGAATTACAAGCGGAACAGCAAACGCTAATGTTGTTAGTGAATTAGTAGATACTACAACAGACTTTTTAGCCGCAACACCTCCACTACCAGTTGTAGTAGGAGATACAGTTATTTCAATAGTGTCTGGAGCAGCAACTGCTGCAATAGCACCTATTACAGCAACAGGAATAGCTTTAGGAGCAGATATATTTCCTGAGGGAAATGAAACTTATGCTATTGTTAAAGCAAGTCATTTAATTGTATCTGGAGAAACATTTGTAACCAAAGGTGTAAGTATTGGAGATATAGTGTATAACACAACTGCTAACACTAGTAGTTCTGTGGTATCAGTAAATAATAATACTGATATAACATTAGCAGATGACTTATTTGGTGGAAGTGCAACTTTTAATGACAACTACGAAATATATTTAGGAGGCCCTAATGGATCTTCCAGGATAAATTCTGCTGAAGGATGTTTACTTTATGTAGGAAGCTCTTTAAGTCCAATGACATTGGCTGGTAGTTATACAACGGTAAAAGTAAAAACAGTTGCGGGAAATGATGTAACTTTTAATAATTTTCCAGTAGGAAATTATTTACCTATACAAATTCTTCAATTATTTTCAACAGGGACTGACGCTGTGTCAAGAAATAATTGTGTAGCAATATGGTAGATTACATACAAACAAACTCGGCCTTTTTAGAAATAAAAATAACATATGAAATTGTTAATAATGACAGACTGGAAACTATACGCTCTTAATAGCGCTGCACTTGGACTATCTTTAACGGAAATAGAAACGAGTCTAAAGATAATATTACTTCTTTTGACAATAGGTTATACTGTTCACAAATGGTTAAAGATAAAAAAAAATGATAAGTGAACATATTTCAGAAAAAGAGGCTACTAAGTCAATAACAGCTATGAGATTAAGTCTTGACAATACTCCAGACGGAGTTGTGTTAAGTAACATGAAAACTATAGCTGAAAAAGTATTCGAACCATTACGCAAATGGACAAAAGGCCCAATAAGAATAAATAGCTTTTATAGATCAGAAGCTCTCAATAAAGCTATTGGGGGGAGCTCTACCAGCCAGCATTGCGAAGGAAAAGCTTTAGATTTAGACGATATTTATGGTCATAAAACTAACGCAGAAATGTTTAACTTTATAAAAGAAAAATTATCGTTTGATCAAATGATTTGGGAGTTTGGAACTTCAGAGAATCCTGATTGGGTTCATGTAAGTTATATTGATGAAGATGAAAACAGAAATAGGATTTTAAAGGCGGTAAGAGATAAAGGAAAAACAAAATATATAGATATAACAAATGGCTAATAGGAAGATAGAAGACAAGTCTGTGGGAATTGATTTAGATGGTGATGGAGTTAAAGACTTTACGCTCGATTTTAAAACAATTATTGTTTGTTTAGGTGGATTAATTTCTTTGGTTTTAACTTATTCAAAACTAACAGAACAAATAGATCTTAACAAGCAAGAAATCGAAGTGGCTAAAAAATTACCACCAACACAATCACATGATCTTATGGATCAAAAAATATTATTTTTAGAAGAGCATATAAAAGAACAGAATGTTCGCTTAGATAAAATAGAAGATAAAATTTATAGAAGATGAAAAAACTAATATCCCCTTTTTTATTATTAATAGTAATATTACTATTTGCATTAAGCTGCGGTACTTATACTCCAGCTAAAGTTGCATCACATATAGTTGCTGTTACTTTACAGGGAGATACTATATTAGTTCCTATAGATAGAATAAGACCTAACATGTATCATAGTTATTATCCGGTTTATAGTAGTTATAATTACTACAGGCCATATTATGGTCAAAACAACTATCAATTTAGATATTCTGACAACAGAGGCTTTAAATCAAGTGGAGGAGGCAAGAAAAGTAATGGTGAAGTAAAGATAAATCCTAAACCTATAAACACAACTCCTGATATTGTTGGCAGACCAAGTTCAGCTGTCCTGATGAAACCTAAGAAGTAATGAAAACAATACTAGCAAAGTTATTTGGTAAGGCTGGTGGAGGATTAGCTAGTAAACTATCATCTATTGTAGATAAATTTGTACACACCAAAGATGAGCAGGCGGCTTTCAAAAAAGAAATGGATGAATTGTGGATAGATGCTGAAGCAGACATGCAAAAGAATATTACTGAAAGATGGCTGTCAGACGGAAAATCAGATTCATGGCTCAGTAAAAATGTACGTCCAATGGTTCTTATATTTTTATGTATAAGCACTGTGCTAATGGTGTTTATAGATGCTGGAGCAATTAGCTTTGATTTAAAAGACTCACACACTGATTTATTACAAATGATCTTGTTAACTTGTATTGGAGCGTATTTCGGAGGTCGATCATACGAGAAGATTAAAAAATAGGTAATTCTTTTTTATTATCTTTGTTCTATAAATTTCTACAATGGCAAGAATTAGTACATATCCTTTAGACACTAAACTTATTGGAACGGATTATTGGATTGGCTCAGATGCTAATAGTAATTTTGCAACTAAAAACTTTTCTATTGATTCGGTAGCTGCTTACATGAATAGAGAGGGCGCAGCACGTCAAGCTATTAATTACGATTATACTGAAACAGTGCCAGTAGGCGCAGGTTCTATAAGTTTTAGAAATCCTGCAACAGGAGCTTTAGAACCTCAAGGCACTATACCTTTTAATGAAATAGGAAACGGAGTAGCAGGTAAACCTGTTAGTATTGCGTTAAGTAAAAATGAATTATCTGAAGCAGGTTTAGATATATCAGGGTTTTATGTAAATCCATTAGGAGGAGCAGATGTTTTAATCACTCAAGCTAATGATGTAGCTAATTTTGGAATATTTTTATGGGGCGCTGCAACACAACTGCCAGCTCCACATGGAGACTTTTATAATGTACCTTTAACCTTTAAATCAGGAAGCGGAAGCTTAACATTAGGAAAGGAATATTTTATATCTTTGCTAACAGCAGCAGGAGGTGGAGGAGATTTGAGTTTTAAAGCAACATTAACAGGGGCTTCAACTTATACGGTATCTCATAATTTAAATAAATACCCATCTGTTTCAATTGCTAAAATAGTAACTGGAACAACTAAATATAAAGAAGTGTATGCGGACATAACGTATGAAGATGTAAATACTGTAACATTAGATTTTGCAGATACATTTAATGACGGAGAAGCATATTTTAATTAAGAAAATAAAAAATTATGGCAATATCGTATTTATCGAATATTAATTTAAACAACAATCAGTTAAAATCTTTTGCTGTTGACAACATTACAGGGGCGGCTGATCCAGGTGCAGGAGATTCTGTGCAAGGAAGGCTTATATATAGAACTTCTAGTAATGTTTTAAAATTTTATAACGGAACTACATGGATTGCCTTAGATGGGTCTATATATAATTGGACTGTTAAAGGTGATACAGGTAGTCAGGTTGTAGCTAGCGGATCAACTGTTGATTTTATAGGTTCTCAAGGAATATCAACAGCTGTAACCTTAGATGGTGCGATTAGAAAAAACACAATAACTATAGATAACACAGTCGCTGATATGACTGGAACTACTTTTACTAATGCTACAATTACTGTAGATAGACAAGGTAGGCTTTTAACAGCGGGAATTGGATCTGCTCCAATTACTTCTTTTAATATTGAAGGAAATGGAACGAATGCTCAAGCTATAAGCGAAGGCGTTTCTATTGATTTTGTTTCTAATACTGGACTTACTATTGTAACTTCTAGTATTAATGCTACTAATAAGGCGGCTACAATTAATTTAGCTTTACCAGATCTTCCAGACATGACTCAAGTTTGGTTAGGCACCGATGAGTTTATTGTTTTAGATAATACAGGGCATGGAGGAGAAACACAGAAAAGAAAAGCTTCAAACGAAATTCCATTAAACATTTTAGGCACTCCTACTGCTAGCTTAGCAATGGGTAGTAATAAAATAACTGGACTTAGTAACGGAACTGCTAATGGAGATGCGGTAAACTTAAGTCAATTAAATGCTGCTGTTGTTGGTTCATTACAAATAAAAGGAGGATTTAATGCTGCTACCGGAGCAATTGGTGGGGGTGGTAACTTAACTTCAGGCGCAGCAAGAGTTGCTATAGCTATTGGAGATTTTTATGTTGTTACAACAGATGGTAATTTCTTTGGAAATGCCGCTACACCACTTACAGTAGGAGATCAAGTTATATGTAATACGGCTGCTGCTGCTGGAGCGTCTGTAGAAGGCGATTTTGTAATAGTACAATCAGATACGGATATAGCAACTGCAACAACCGTAGGTTTAGCTAGTTTTCCAACATCAGGAGGTACGGCAATTACAGCTGGAGGTGCAGTATCTTTAGCGGCTCAAACATCAGCAGGAACTTATGGATCAGCATCTAAAACTTTACAGGCTGTTGTTGATGCAAAAGGAATAGTTACATCAATGTCTGATCCTGATATTTCAATTACCTCTTCTCAGGTAAGTAATTTTTGTGCCGCAGTTACAACGTGTACTGCTGCTAATAGTTTTACAGCTAACATTGGAGATGGAAGCACCTTATCAATCACTACATTACACAGTTTAGGAACTCAAGATATAATGGTACAGCTTTACAGTACAGCGTCACCTTTTGACACTGTATATGCTGATGTTACTAGGCCAAATGTAAATAACGTAACTGTTACAACAACAAGTGCAATAGCAACAAATGGAGTTAGATTATTGGTGACTAAAGTGTAATAAATTTAATTTAATTACATGGCGATAAAATTTCTTAGCGGACAGACTATAACCGGAAGCATAACGGTATCCGCCAATGTACAAGCCGCCACATTTAATAGCCTTGCTATAAACACTACAGGTGTAAACAATGTTGCTAATCAAATAGTAAGAACTGAATCTAATGGTTATGCAAACTTTGGTTGGATAAACTCAGTATCCGGGAACCATACAGGATCAATCACAAGAATTACAGCAAGTAATGATGCATATTTAAGATATGTAACTCCAGCTCAATTTAGAACAGGTGTAACAGATGGATTTTATGCACCGTCTAGTACGGTTAGTGGAGTAACGTCTGTAGCTACAGGAAATGGATTGACTGGAGGTGCGATAATATCGACTGGAACTTTATCAATGTCTGGTTCATATACTGGAAATTATACAAATAATGGGCTAGTTACAATTACCTATACTGGCGATAATCAATTAATGTTAACCAGTCCAAGCACGTGGTGTGGAATAGGGTTTGATGATAGTCAATCAGTTAACGAATATTTATGGTATAATGGAGCTTATGGAACTTTTGCTTTGGGGGGTGGAGGTTCAAGTGTAGTTAATAAAAGATTACACGTCGATGGTGGAATGACTGTTGGAACGAATTATGATGCTACAGCGGTGGCATCAAACTCTTTAAATGTTCAAGGATCAATTACATCAGCGGGAATAATATACGCTTCTGGTGGAAATTCTAATACTTGGAATACTCACACAACTAATACTGGTACTGTTACTTCAGTGGCCACAGGTACTGGACTGACGGGTGGAACAATAACAACAACAGGAACTTTATCAGTGGATACTAGTGTTGTAAGAGTAGGAATTACAAATACACCGGCAAATACAAAATTTGCTTCATCATCTACTGCTACAGGTTATTCAGTAGCTTCTATTGAATTAAGAGAATCTAATTATTCGGGTGCAGCAGGTACACCTCCTTTTCTAGGATTTCATTGGAGTGGAGTTGTTGCTTCAAATATCTCAATAGAATCAAGTGGAAGGATAGCAATTCTAAATAATCCGGGTACTAGTTATGAAGCTTTTATAGCAGGTACTATAACTGCTGCATCTTCTTTTCAAGGTAATTTAACAGGAAACGTAACAGGAAATGTAACAGGTTCTTCTGGATCAACTACAGGCAATGCAGCCACGTCTACAACTTTTAGCACTGGTAGAGGAAATTACAAGGGAGTTACTGATTCAGCAGTTATTGGACAAATGATGTGGAAAAACTATGGTAATAACCATACTATTTTTGATGCATCAGCTTCAACCTCACCATCAGGAACTTCTGTAAATAACACTAATTCCGGGACAGCGTGGTCAGCAACTTATCCTACTCTTATGGGTTGGAATGGTGCTAATACTTATGGGGTTAGAGTAGATAGTGCAAGAATAGCAGATTCAGCCGCCAATCAAGGGAATTATTTGCCTTTAGTGGGTGGAAACATGTCTGGAAATATTACTGTAAACTCTGGAATTGGGATGCGATATAGTAGTACACACTGGATTCGTCCTAGAGATGCGGGGGGAAATATGCATTTATATGCTAGCTCAGGGGGAATATATATTGATTGTGATACTATAAACTTTAGAATGGCTGGCGGTACGCTAGGTGCCACATATGCTAGTGGAATTATGCAAGCTAATGCATCTATGCGTGCTCCAATATTCTATGATTCAAATAATACCGCTTATTATGGAGATTTTGCTACTACAAGTAACATAAACCTACTTCAAACAGCTGGTGCTGTAGTTATAGGAGGTAATTTTTCAAATAATCCATATAATTCTACAACTGGTTCTAGACTTTTATTTGGAGGGGGAGTATCTACTAATGAAATAAATTACTATATAGGTACTAACATGGAAAACTATGGTGGTAATTACAATAAATTAGATATTGCATTTCATACAGGTATAAGGATGGGGGCGAGATCTAGTTATGGTGGAATAAGGTTTTATGAGAATGAACTTTTAGGAACTGAAATTTTTGCTATAGGAAAATCAGGTAATTATGTTCAGGCTGCTTATAGTTTAAGAGCTCCTATATTTTACGATTCAACTAATACAACTTATTATACTAGACCAGCTACATCAAGTAATATAAATTCTTTATATACTGCTGGGTTAGTTCAAGTGGGATCAGGTGGGTCAGGTAATCTATACATTGGTAACAGCGGTTCTACACAGAAATTAAGGTTTTCTATAGCTAGTGGAAGTACTTCATATTTTGATATGGATGGTGGAGATATTCATTGGAGACAAAATAATGGTGTAAGTACGAGGTATTGGTTCTATATGACTACAGCTAATATGACTATATCTGGAACCTTAACGCAATTATCAGATTTAAGGTTAAAGGAAAATATAGTTGAAATAGGTGATTGTATTAGTAAGGTGAAAGCCATGAGAGGTATTTACTATAATAGAACTGATTTTAATACAGAAGTAACTAAAGTAGGAGTAATTGCACAGGAGGTAGAAAAAGTATTACCTGAGTTAGTTCTTCACAATGAAGAAGGTCAGAAATCTGTAGCTTATGCTGAATTATCAGCAGTATTAATAAACGCAATAAAAGAACAACAAGTTATGATAGATGACTTGAAATCAAGATTACAAATATTAGAAAACAATTAATTATGAACATAACTTATACTTGGGCTATAACAGCCATGGAAATGGCCCCATCGTTAGATGGTTTAACTGATGTAGTTACAAACGTAAAATTTAAATACACAGGAACAGATTCAGACTCTGGGTTTGATGGAGTGTTTGATGGAGCAATACCAGTTGGTACTCCTGATCCTTCTAGCTTTGTCCCTTTAGCAGATTTAACAGAAGATGAAGTAATTGCTTGGGTTCAATCTATATATCCTATGGATCATCCTAATGAAATGGTATTAGAACAAATCCAAAATAAGATTACTCCAGTAAATGAAACTGCTCCAATGCCTTGGGCACCTGCTCCTACTCCACCACCAGAAGTTTAATCTTTAATTTAAAACATGGCGAATCTTTCAAATATAAATAACATATTAATTTGACTATCTTTGCATAAATAGGCGTTTATGGCAATTAAATTTTTAAGTAGCGGAAATATATCAGGAAATCTTGAGGTAAACAAATCAGCCAATGCGGCTGTAGAAATAGCAAAATTTAAAGTAACTGGCACGGGGGGATCATTTGGCGCATTTTCTTTTGTTTCAATACTCCCTGGCTCTGGTAACTTTGCAACACAATTAAGACTTCATACTAATAATACAGGTAATGCTTTTCAATCTATAAATAATAATGCAGGGGTTTTAGAGTTAGCTACAAATGATAATAACCCACTAGTATTAAAAACAAACTCAACAACAAGGCTAACAATATCAAATGTTGGTGCTGCAACTTTTACAGGCTCAGTAAGTGGAATTACACCTACTGCTGCTGCTAACTTTGTAACTAAAGCATATGCTGATGGATTAGCACCAGGTGCAGGGGTATTTTTACCCTTAGCTGGTGGAACTCTTACAGGAGCTACGGCAACTGCAACTGGTATATCATTTACTGTTGGTGGGTATTTTCAAGTAAATAGTACCACAACATTAGGTGGCGCTGTTACTATAGAAGGTAATCTTTTTATGGATGGCTACAATATTACCAGTATTGACGAATTATCAGCTTCAACAGGAACTTTTGCAGGAAATGTAAATATAAGTTCAGCAGGAGATTTATATATAAACTCTGGAACTTCTTATAATAATAAAGGTTCTATTTTTATGTCTAATCAAAGAACTGAAATAGTTTCTGACATAGTAGATGGAACAGCAAATGGAGATACAAGTTTAAACTTTAAAACAAGAAGTGGGGGTGCTACAGCTTCTGCTTTGTTTATAGATGAATTTAGAAGAATAGGAATAGGAACGGATTCGCCTGATGGTAAACTTGATGTTAGTGGAGCTGCTGTATCACAATATATAACTTCTACATCAGGATCACAAGCCACATTATTTATAGGAAGAAGTGTTGATACACAAGCAAAAATTACTTCAGGTGATGTTTCTGCAAATGATTTGTGTTTTTATGTAAATAACACCCGTAGATTAGTTATTCAAAATGGTGGCAATGTCGGGATTGGGACGGATTCGCCTGGTAGTAAACTTACAGTTTCAGGAACAAGCACCGCTGCTTCAAACACACCCTCTCAAGCTATTGTTGATATAGTAGGTACTTCAACTGCCCATTTACTTATGGGAACTGCCTCAGTTTCTCCTTATGGTGCGTGGATAAACACAGATTCTACTACCCAGCCACTTATTTTAATGGGTACAGGAGGTAATGTGGGGATCGGGACGACTTCGCCTGATGAAATATTACATGTATATAACGCATCCGCTGGAGATGCTTCAGTAAAAATTGAATCAACGTCAGGTGGTGACCCAACTATATATCTGACTAGTCAAACAGCAAATAGACAAGGAATAATTAGTTTTCAAGATAATGGAATTAATGCTGGTAGAATCATCTATGAACATGCCACTGATATAATGACATTTTACACTGGAGGAACTGGTGCTGCTCATTTAGAATTAACTTTAGAAGAAACCACTGGAGCAATATTTAGAACTAAAATAGGAATTGGATTGACTACACCATCAGGAAATTTATCAATGAATAGTCAAATTTATTTAGGTACTAATCCACCATCTACCTATACTACTAATACAACTGCTACACGATACCAATCTTTTTTTAATAGTGGTTATGGTGTTACTTCTGATGGATTAGGACCTTACCCAAGATATTTTGATATGGTAGCCACTGGATCTCCTGATGGATTTAATGGAGGTTCTAATATTAGATTTTTTACAACTGGTATTATTGCTGCTACTGGAGCTGAAGAAAGAATGACGATTACAAGTGCGGGAGATGTTGAAATTAAAAATGGTTCTTTTTCAATTGAAAATGGAACAGGTACATCAGAAGCAAGAACACAAACACAAGTAACTAATTCAGTTGGAACTAGTGCTACAACTATTTTAACAGCTATTTCTGATGGAATGTCAAGTGCTGCTGTTTCTAAAGTTACTGTTTATGGTAATAATAATTCAACTGCAGGATTTTATGATGAGGTTTTGGTTTGTGCAAATGCTGCAAGAGCACCACAAGTTATAACGGCATTAGAGACATCAACAAATACGGCTCATACAAGAACTTATACTAACTCAGGAAATGTTTTACAATTAGCAATGGGAGCAACAGGATATAATGTAAATGTAAAATCTGAAGCAATGGGCTATCCTTGGTAAAAATAATATATGGTAATACAAGAACTTAAAGCAGAAATAGAGATATTAAAAACTCAAATAAATAATTAAATGGCAATAATATATTCATATACACTAAGTGCTCCTAAAGTTGAAGATATAATTTTAGGAACTGTAACTTACGACGAAAATGCTGATGCTCCTGTATATGGTAATCCAACAGTGAACTTTAGTGTACAAAGTATTATAAATATGGTTGCTGATAATGTAGGTGCTCAAAACCTACAACAAGTAACTAATATTGGTGCTATAACAACTAATGCTATCACTTTCTCTAATGATATAAGTGTAGCTGGTAAATTCATAGATTCAGCAGGCCAACCAGGTACTGCAGGGCAAACTCTATCTTCAACTGCTGTAGGAACTAGTTGGATAAATGCAGTTGCAACCGGAGTAACTACTGTAGCAACCACTGATGGTACTTTTATCGATTTAACTCCTAATGCAGCAACCGCTGGAGCAGTGACCGTTACAGCTGATCTAAGTGCTTCTGGAACAAAAGATGGGACAACTTTTTTAAGAGGTGATAACCAATGGGCTGTTCCACCTGGAACCGCTTATATTCTCCCAGTTGCCACAGATGGTGCGCTTGGAGGTATTCAAATAGGTTATGTTGAAAATGGTAAGAATTACCCAATAGAATTAACCGCAGAAAAAGCATTTGTAAACGTACCTTGGACAGATGTACCATATGTATTACCAGTGGCCACTGTTGCAGATCTTGGGGGAGTTAGATTGTTTAATGCGACAGTAAATGATGTAACACCAGAAACAATTGTACCTACAGCCGGAAGAAATTATGCTATAGAATTAAGTACTGCTGAAAAAATGATAGTTAATGTTCCTTGGGAAGATAATCCTTATTATCAAAATATAACAGGTACAGGAAGTAACAATACAGATTCTGGAGTATTATTAAGTAATACCGGTGGAACAGTATTAATTATTGGTGATGGAACTGTTATAAATGCCGCTCAAACAGGTAATACAATTACACTAACTGGGATTAATACATGGAT
>Ga0307994_1000114_pt1 | contig 64499 bp, 60 predicted proteins | sample EllFjometagen261_FD_203171 | JGI IMG/M metagenome (GOLD analysis project Ga0307994, IMG submission 203171) | Marine microbial communities from Ellis Fjord, Antarctic Ocean - #261 | ecosystem: Environmental > Aquatic > Marine > Unclassified | place: Southern Ocean | collected 2014-11-02
TACCTATTTTTGACCTTTGGTGTCGATCAGTCTAGTTGTGGTGCTAGGAAAATGTTACTTAGGGCGCTAATGCTATATCCTTACACCCCATAAGGCCAGAAATGGCTACATGTCATCTAGGAAGCTGTTATCTATGAGTAATCATTTTTACATCTTATGAGTAAGCGCAGACTCAGTGATCGTCAAAAAGATCGTATTCAATCGATTCAATCTCGCCGCCGTGAACGCGCAATGACTAAGAATGCAATTGCGGATGAGGATATTGGCAATCTCGCCAAACTTGGACCCGAGACCCTAGGCACAGTGGTCACCAATTTTGGGTCTCAAGTGAATATTGAAGCATCAGAAGACCCAATGAAAGGACAGGTAGTGCGTTGTCACATGCGTGCCAACCTCGACAGTCTGGTCACTGGAGATAAGGTCATATGGCGTTTTGCTGAACCCCACGGAGTCGTGGTTGCAAGACAACCACGAGAGTCTGAACTGGTTCGGCCAGACATTTATGGGAAACTCCGTCCAGTAGCCGCTAATGTTAATTTAATAGCCATTGTGTTTTCGCCAAAGCCTACTGCCTTTAGTAACTTATTGGATCGTTATTTGGTGGCTGCAGAAACTCATGATATTAAACCATTACTGGTCTTGAATAAAATTGACATGTTGCGTGAAGATGATTATACCGATATTGAGCAGTTGATAGCTGACTACACCTTTATTGGCTATGACATTATTCAGGTTTCCTCCAAAACTGGTGAGGGTATTGAAGCCCTCCAAGACTATTTGGCCGGCCAAACAGCAATCTTTGTCGGTCAGTCTGGTGTTGGTAAATCGTCGTTGATTAACCTTTTACAACCGCAAGCTAATATGCCGGTTGGCCCTTTATCGCTTGGCAAAGAAAAAGGTACACACACCACAACCATATCTAAACTTTTTCACCTTGCTGGTGGTGGTGTATTAATTGACTCCCCAGGGATCCGAGAATTTGCCTTAACGCACCTGAGCAAAGAGAAAGTTATCGACGGATTCATTGATTTTCGGCCTTACCTTGGCTACTGTAAGTTCCGCGATTGTAATCATGATAAAGAGGTTGGCTGTAGTCTTTTAGCCGCCGTCGCAGATAAAAGAGTACTGGCGATTCGACTCCACAACTATCGTCAGATTCTTTTATCTCAAGAAACCACTAGATTTTAATATCTGCTAAAATCCAAATCTGCACCGCTTTATCTGTCAGCATAAAGGACGCTTAATGATCGGCACAATACCCCGCCTAATGGAACCTCAGGAGCTAGAGTCTCTGCTGGACGTTGAGCGCTTAATTATTATCGATCTAAGTAGCCTTTCGTTATATTCCTTGCAGCATGTACCCGGTGCTGTGCATCTTCCTTACAGAGCGTTGATGTCCAACAATCCACCAGCAATGGGTAAATGCCCTAGCTTTAGCGAGGTAGAAGCGCTAATTAACTACCTCGGCATTGATAACACCAAGCATGTCATTGTCTATGATGATGAAGGTGGTGGCTGGGCGGGCAGGTTCACTTGGATAATGGATTTAGTTGGAATACATAATTGGTCCTATTTAAACGGGGGCATAGTGGCCTGGATAAAAGAAGGGTTTCCGACCGAGAGTTCACCCAACCTGCCAAATGCTGGCAAAGCTTGCCTTGGCGATGACTTCGCCTACCCCGCTGCTTCGATTTCTGCAGATGAAATTATAGCCTCCCTGGGCGCTAACGATTTCGCTATATGGGATGCCAGAAATCCGGCGGAGTACTCAGGTGAAATTGTTAGTGCAGCACGAGGCGGCCACATTCCAGGTGCGATTAATCTTGAGTGGTCCGCACTAATGAGTACCCAATCGAATTTACGTATTCATAATGAGGCACAGGCCATTTTAGATAGCGTGGGGCTAACCAAAGACAAACGTATTGCTACACACTGCCAACAACATCACCGCTCTGGTTTTACCTATATGGTCGCCCGAATTCTTGGTTACGATAAAATAGCCGGCTATGGCGGTTCATGGGCAGAATGGGGTAATCTTGATCACACACCAGTTGAGTATGGCCTCTAACAGTCCCTCACTCACTTTGACTACTGCTATCTATATATGAGAATCAAAATTATGAGTCACCGCGCAGATTTTTTTGTTGCTGCACAACGCATCTTACCCAAGCATGCGCTCTCTCGGATGATAGGCCGAGTGGCAGAGTCAAAACGCCCATGGTTAAAAAACATTCTCATAAAGCGAGCCATCGCTGCCTTTAATATCAATATGCAAGAAGCTCAAAGCGATAGTCTGGATGATTATGAAAATTTTAATGCTTTCTTTACTCGGGCTTTGAAAAAAGAGGCGAGACCTATTGACTCCCACCACAATGGCATTGCCTGTCCAGCAGACGGCGTAGTGAGTCAGGCCGGTAACATTAGCGAGAATAAAATACTACAAGCCAAAGGGATCGATTATTCAGTGAGCCGCATACTAGGAAGCTCAACTGAGGCAAATCACTACAAAAATGGCAGTTTTGCGACTATTTATCTATCACCTAAAGATTATCATCGGGTGCACATGCCCATCACCGGGAAATTACTGCGGACACGCTACATCCCAGGAGAATTATTTTCCGTGAATGATCTGACAGCGCAGAGTCTAAATGGCTTATTTGCGCGAAATGAACGGCTAGTCTGTGAGTTTGAGTCTGAGCTGGCGGGTCAGTTTTCAGTGATCTTTGTCGGTGCTATGTTAGTGGCGGGAATTGAAACTGTTTGGGGTGGATTTGAGCAACCGGGGGTCGGGGCTGTGAGAGACAATGACCTCTCTGATCAATCGTTAATCTATACCAAAGGCGATGAAATCGGTCGATTTAAATTCGGATCAACCATTGTTTTGCTTTTTGGAAAGGATGCGGCCAGTGGATTAGACGCGCTACTACCGCAGGCGCCTGTCTCCATGGGTGAGAGCATTGCTCTTCTAAAGTAATCCAGTAGCGTCCACTATCTACCCTCGGAAAAACGATGTACGGCGTCAATGAATATTTTAGCATTCGCCGGGTCAATATCTGGAGTAATACCATGGCCAAGGTTAAATATGTGGCCATTGCCTGAACCAAAGGACTGTAAAATTTCCTGTACTTTGCTTTCAATCGTTTGCTTATCAGCTCGCAGTACGGCTGGATCCATATTGCCTTGAAGCGATACTTGACTGCCTACACGTTTTTTGGCCGATCCTATATCAACAGTCCAATCCAGTCCTAAACAGTGGCAGCCAGTGGCCGCCATCGCTTCTAACCAATGGCCGCCGCCCTTAGTAAAGAGAATAACTGGGACATCTCGCCCATCTGCATGTGTAATTAAGCCGTTAATGATTTTCTGCATGTAGGCCAATGAAAATATCTTATAGGCTTGATGTTCCAATGCGCCCCCCCAGGTATCAAATATCTGTACCACTTGTGCCCCAGCGCGAATCTGAGCATTCAAATAATCAATAACAGACAGCGTCAACTTTTCGAGTAATTGATGCATTAACTCAGGCTGGGTATAAAGCATTGTTTTAGCTCTAGCAAAGTCTCGGCTACTCTGGCCCTCAATCATATAAGTGGCTAACGTCCAAGGACTTCCCGAAAACCCTATCAAGGGCACCCGGCCATTTAATTCGCGTCGGATCATAGTCACCGCATCAGTAACATAACTCAGATCCTTGGCTGTATTAACCACCTGCAACTGATCGATGTCAGCTTCGGTTCTAACCGGTTTACGAAACTTTGGTCCCTCTCCTTCCTCAAAATACAACCCTAATCCCATCGCATCTGGGATGGTCAAAATATCTGAAAATAAGATAGCTGCGTCTAATTCAAAACGCTCTAACGGTTGCAAGGTTACCTCGCACGCTAGCTCAGTATTTTTACAGAGGCTCATAAAATCGCCAGCCTTTGATCTCACCTGTCGATATTCAGGTAAATAACGGCCAGCTTGGCGCATCATCCATACTGGAGTTTTATCAACAGGTTGACGGAATAAAGCCTTTAAAAAGCGATCATTTTTAAGTTGTGTCATAAATTATTTAAATTGGTTCGTTGATTAATAGATTAGACCTAGTATACGTCTCTCAGATAACGCTTTTCACGCTTTAGATTATTGACGTACTCTCCAGCTTTGTCAGCGGTCAAATCGCCGTGCTCAGCTATGAGGTCGCATAATGCCTGATCTACGTCTTTAGCCATACGTGTCGCATCACCACAAACATAAAAATAGCTGCCTTTTTCAAGCCACTCATAAATATTTGCGCCCTGCTCATGCATTTTTGTTTGTACATAAATTTTCTCGTTTTGATCTCGCGAAAATGCCAAATCAAGGCGAGTTAACAGACCAGAATTCTGCATCTCCAGTAACTGCTCTTCATAAATAAAGTCTGCAGCTCTGGTTTGATCACCGAAGAATAACCAATTCTGACCCTTTGCATTACGTACCTGACGCTCTTCCAAAAAAGCTCTAAATGGAGCAATTCCAGTACCTGGACCAACCATGATCATTGGTGCATCGTCATTGTCCGGAATACGGAATGCTTTATTAGGTGAAACGAAGATTCCTACTTTACCGCCCTCTATAACCCGATCGGCCAAAAATGTTGAGCAAACACCCTGGTGCTCCCTACCTTCTGCTTGCCAGCGCACCGAGGCGACAGTAAGGTGCACAGACCCAGGATGCTGCTTGGGACTGGACGAAATAGAATAAGCACGATGCTGTAATGGCTTCAATAACCCCAAGAATTCTTCAAGTGATAACATGACACTAGGATTTAAATTCAATAGATCTAGAGTATCTTTACTCCACAAGTAATCAGCTAAGGCTTCTTTGTCACCATTACTTATTACATGGCTAAAGACATCATCCGCAGCCTTTCTCTCTATCGCTGCCAAAAATTCGCGCGAGGGCGTCGAGATTTCATAGCGATAAGTCAACAATTCGTCAATCGTTTTAGTTTCGCCCTCAGGCACTACGTTTGGCGCTATGACCAATCTTTGTAGAAGAGATGAAACTAATGTGCCATTGTTAATTGGCATCACGTTTAGCGCATCACCAGTCTCATAGCTTAGATCACTGTCGGCAAGGTCAAACTCGTAATGACGTATCTCCTTAGCTGATGATTCTCCAGACAATAGTCTGTTGGCTGTTATAGACGATGGGAAAGGATTCTTACGGTTCCATATTGATTTGACCACGGCTGGTATCACATCTGACTTAGGCGCTACCGCGCTGCCATCGTTAGCAAGAGGAATTACTCTAGCAATCCACTCCTCAGCCATATCCTCGTAGTCGACATCACAATCTATACGCTCAACCAAACGCTTGGCTCCAAGTTGTTCAAGCCGAACGTCCAGTAATTTACCTGCTTGGCAAAACTCATCGTAGCCAGTATCGCCCAACGCTAGAATACCAAATTGCATTGCCGGTAATTGAGGCATATTAGAAGCTGAAAGAGCCTCCCAAAATAACTGGGTATTATCAGGCATCTCTCCTTCACCATAAGTCGCTATGGCAATAATGACTCGCTCCATCGCAGAGAATTCCTCGATCGAGACATCATCTAAACCTTGCACTACCGGCTCAAAACCTTGACCTCGCGCTACGTTTGCCGCATCCATCGCCAAAGCTTCAGCATTACCTGTTTGAGTACCATAGAATATATTAAGTAGAGGCGCTGATGCCGCCCCTGACTTAAGTAATGCGCCGGCCTGACTCCCAACCATCGCCTTTGCCGATTGCATGCCCGCCAAAAATCCTGCTAACCAAGATTTTTGGTCACCGGTAAACGGAGCATCTTCAGGAATAAATGGGAGCTTCATCAAAAGGCCTCGGTATTAACCCACATTGGGTAAGATATCATTTAGAGCATTATGCGCAAAAAGCTCTTCAAAACTAGGGACGCGCCCCAGCGCAATTTTATTTTTTTGCTGTTGATACAAGATCCAACCATAGGTCGCAGGACTGTCCATTGACAGAATGTTTCGCAACCTCAACGTCTCCTTGAAATCATTGAGCCGTTTACCCGCAATCATCGCAGCTAATTCGGCCGCACTATACGCGGAAATCGCTTCTCGCGCATGTCTCAACAACCCGTTCATGAGAGAAAAGTCCTCTGTTAGAATGAGATTGCGAGTTGCCTTAATTGCATCTGGATGCTCTATAGAGGTCACATCAGGCAAGCGTTTTAATGATATTTTTTGTGCTGCATCTAGCACAGAGTAAGTATTAAGTAGCTCATACATGTCACTACTAGCCAATTCAGTATCCGGCACGTCGCCCTTTATCACGGGCTCACCCGAGCGCCACGCGCGCTTTAATTTATTGACTTGAAACGCCGCAAGAGCAACTGCAAGCTCTTCCAAAAGCTCCTTGCGTGATTTAGCCTCTAAAATCGCTTCATAATCTTGATACTGTAGCAGGGCTTTAGGTGTGATATAGACGAAATTGGCTCGCTCCTCAGCCCAATGCTCCAATAGCCAGGTCGCTTTTTTAGAGTTGGTAGCATCAACATGCCACTGCAACAAGGTATGTACGGCCTGAGCGTGTATTTCGGCCTCTTCTGTAGAATCTGCCAGCGAACCTAGTAGCACCGAGTCATGACTGATACTGTTGGTGAATTTCCCATAGGGATCGTATTGGTATGCAAAACCACCTGACATGCCATTACCAAAACCTTTGGCAAATGAACCTAAATTAAGTACGGCTCCGTTTGTCATATATTCAGCGCAGAAATCACCTACACCTTCAACTACGGCAGTCGCACCAGAATTCCGCACGGCAAATCGATCTCCGGCCTGACCTTCAATAAAGGTGCGACCTCCGGTTGCACCAAACAATGCAAAATTACCAATTAAAACGTTAGTTCCAGGCTTATCACTACCTCCAGGCGGCGCATGAACAATAATTTCTCCACCACAAGCGGTTTTTCCAACACCGTCATTGCAAGTGCCGGTATGCTCTAAGACCATGCCGTCGTTACAAAACGCGCCATAGGACTGCCCCGCAGTACCATGAGTGGCGATGCGTACGGCTCTACTGGCGAGAAACCGACGTCCCCGACTATCTTCCAACACTGCCGGTAATTGAGATTTCCGAAGTTCATAATTAAGCATTCGCTCAATATCTATGGCCAGCTGTCCACCAACACTCTTGTTACAGTTATTAAGAAGCTGGCTGCCAGGTAATTGAATGGATACGTGTTTTTTATCAATTAAGGCATCTCTGATCACAGCCATAAAGCCATCATCGACGGCAAAATCTCGCTCCATATAGATAGGATTATTAATCTTATATTCTTCAACCACCGTCAACATTGCCCGCAGATCGAGTTGGCCAACCGATGATGGGTGATCTAGCAAGTGCAGGAAATCACATCTCCCTCGAGCCTCACGCAAGGAGCGAAACCCGAGTTGGGCCAGTATTTCTCTAACTTCATGGGCTATATTGAGTAGATATTGCCCTAAAGCACGAGGGTCGCCATCGAAGACTTCTGGGTTTGTGGTTAAGCCCGCGGGGCATTTTATATTGCAATTTTTAGCCATGACACACTTCAACATCATTAGGGCAGTGGTGCCAAACTCAAAGCTATCTCCTCCCATAAGAGCGGATTTAACCACGTCTGACCCAGTTTGATGAGCACCAGAACAACGTAAGACCACCTTCTCCCGCAGACCATTGGCACAGAGAGCTTGATGGACCTCAGCAATACCGATTTCAGCAGCGCGCCCGGTGTACTTGAGAGAGGTCACTGAAGCAGCGCCAGTGCCACCGGTACTGCCTGCAACATTAATAACGTCTGCACCCGCTTTGGCAACCCCTACAGCAATCGTACCTATACCATCTGACGAGACAAGCTTTACAATCACTCTCACTCGTGCAGCTTTGGCGTCGTGAATAAGTTGAGCCAAATCCTCAATTGAGTAAGTGTCATGATGGGGCGGCGGCGATATCAGCTCTACTCCCGGAACACCTCCACGAGCAGCGGCAATTTCGACATTTACTTTAGGGGCAGGTAATTGACCACCCTCTCCTGGCTTAGCACCTTGACCAATTTTAATTTCAATTTCTTCAAGCATTGGATCAGCAAGATAACCTGCCCAAACACCAAATCGTCCTGATGCAAACTGCTTGATACGTGAAGCTCTAATAGTCCCGTAGCGTGAAATATGTTCTCCACCCTCCCCGCAGTTAGACATTCCACCTACCATGTTGGTGCCGTGCGCAACCGCTTCATGGGCTGTAGCCACCAATGCACCGTGACTCATTGCTCCCGACGCCAGTAATGGTGTTATTTCGCTCGCAGGCTGAACGTCACTGAGGTCAACTAATGAGGGTGCCGAACGAAGTCGAGCGAAGTAATCTCTAGCTTCCCCTGCAGCAACAATAGATAGTATTTTTCCACTAACCAATTGCTCAACGATATGCACACCAAAGCGATCCGAGCACGATTTAGCCAAGGCCTGTAATCGATCTCCCCGATCAGGCAGCGGACCGGTTAATTGCAAAGCAAAGGTATCATCTCCGAGAGCTTCACATGTTAGTCCTCGAATAATAAAATGGTTATTACCCGCGCGATTGAATAGCATCATCTCATGGCGAAAATCATCGGCTTCTGAAATAAAACTAATGTCCGCGGGAAAAGCTAAAACATCTCGAAGTGCCGCAGGCCGTCGCGCGCGCTCTTCAGTCATAGCGCGCGAAAAATCTCTATAGCCGGGCGTAATGTTAAAATTATCAATTTCAGCGTGGGTAAGTCGATCAAAACTGGTGTTAGTGTAGCCCTCATCGCTGATGCCAAAAGCACCCTCCATGCGGTTTAGTGTCAGTAAGCGCAATGCTTCATTAGTGTCACCGTCACCTTTTTTATCAAAACTAATGTCTTCTTCGGTGAGTTCAACAAAACTTCGGACCGCTGTGACCCCATACGAATGGCCAGCGCCTTCTGCGCGCTCTTTAAATAATCCCAACATGGGTATATCGCTTTCTACCTCACAGGCAAGGGCACGCTCATGCCAGTCAGCAGCAGCCTGAGCGATCTCAGTGAACCCTACTCCTCCCACGGGGGATTTCATATTGGGAAAGTAACGGCGAAATACTGGATCATTAGTATTTAAAAAGTTTGGCTCAAAAAACTCGCCACCAGAATAACTTTCAACAGTACACAGGCCAACTTTGCCCATTGTCTTCATCAATGCCTTTTCCGCAGCCTTGGTGAACTTTAAATAAGCCCCATTAACGTTATCAGCAAATTTTTCCTCGGCACGCATCTGTAATCCCATGGGATATACGGCTGATGCGCCAAAACCAAGAGCACAGGCAACATGGTGAGAGGAACAGATTTGTCCACTTTCAACAATGAGTGATACACGTAATCGCAGACCTGATTCTATTAACCGTTGATTAATAGCGGATACAATTAAAGTCATTGATATAGACGTATTAGCACGAGAAACATGCCGATCGCTTATGATAGCTATGCCACCTTGCTCTCTAGCAAAGTGTTCTACAGAATCACAGATTCCATCAATCGCGTTGACTAAAGCCTCTTCGTTGGCACTCACATCACCAAATACAGGCTCATAAAGCATTGGAAAATGACCAACTGGCGCCTCTTGTTGAGCCCCAATACTCAACATTTGTGAGTGACTGAGAATTGGTGATTGGATCACAATTTGTCTGCCCGCCTTTGCTCCAATGTTAGGCTTAGTCCCCAGAGCCACCCGCAGCGTCATCCCTTCCGCCTCACGAATTGAATCTAAAGGCGGATTAGTGACCTGCGCAAACCGTTGAGAGAAATATTTAGCAACACCGCCTTCATTATCTGACAGCGCATTAATCGCGTTGCCATAACCCATTGCCGACACCTTTTCAGTACCCGTGGCTAGCATCGGATCCATCATAAATCGAAAGCATTCTTGATTCTGTGAATAGGCGACATATCGACCCGCCAAAGGCAAATCACCAGAATAGCGCGAAGAGGATGCTTTTTGAGATTCGGGGACCGGTGGAAGGTCTTCGATTAGGATGCGTGCATCATCCACCAGTTTTGCGTAGTCGCGCTGACTGGCCAAGAGCTCAAGAGCCTCAGAGGTAGTAAAAGAACGTTGTTTCTGGTGATCATAGTACAGCATACCTCCAGCCTCAATTCGTCCGCGGCTTAATACTGCCTCACTACCAAAATCTACCTGACCTGCTTCAGACATCACCGCGAGATAACGCTCTGTTTCTATCGTTCTTAATGGCCGTAAGCCAAGACGATCTAAGCGCGCGCCGATTATCGAACCATCGCCAAAAATAAGTGCGGCGGGACCATCATTTTTCTCTTCATACAAAGAAAAGTACTCAAGCATAGAGCGCACAGGAAACGACAAGCTTGTATCGTTTTCCCAAGCCGGGGGCATCATAGACACAACAGCAGTCACTAAGTCCAGGTCGTCTTCCACAACACGAGAGTGTAATGTTTGATCTAAACGACAGCTATCTGACTGCCCTTTTGGCCTGATAATATTGTTTTCTTTAGCCCTCGCAATAGCGGCCTCGGACAATCGATTCTTTTTATCAGTATTCAGCTCTCCGTTGTGCGCCATCAATCTAAATGGCTGAGCCATAGAGGGGTGAGGGTCTGTATTCGTTGAGAATCGAGTATGGAAGTAGAGCGTATGAATACTTTGGTCTACATCATTAAGATCACAAAAATAAGGCACAATTTCATGCGAATTTAAACGACCTTTAAGCACTTGCATGCGAGATGACATTGAAAGAGGGTACATTCCGTCAAGATCCTCATCGATATAAGCTTCTGACTCTATTGAGAGTAACGCTTTGTGTATCCTTTTCTCTAGCGCCGCACCCCTTATTCCTTTTGGCGCCGCGAAAATCCACTGAGCTATAGGTAGCTGATATTTAATTGCAGCCGGACGCAACACCGAATCGTCAACGTCTACACTCCGTGTAATGAGTGTAATCATACCCTCTGCTTTAAGGGCCTCATCAATGAGTTTTTTAGCTCTAACATGCTGACTTTTATCGTTGGGCAAGAAAAAATTACCCACTCCAAACTCACCAGGCACTAGACTAGCGCCGACAACTCTGCTGAAAAATGTAAGTGACAAGTCAATTGAGACACCTGCTCCGTCACCAACCCCTTCAGCTGACATGCCTCCGCGGTGAGGCACCGCACACAGTGCTTCATGGCCTTTAACCAATAATTCATGGGTCTGCTTACCGTCTTTTCGAGTAAGAAAACCCACGCCGCAGCTACTTTTTTCAAAAGTACTGTCGTATAGGCCAAAGTTTTTTACATCATTCATAAGCACAGATTCTTAGTTGAGGACAATTACTGCAATAGTTGCGCGCGCAATCTTATACGGCATTCTTTCACCGAAAGGGTCGCTATTCTACACTTTTAGCCCGATTCTGGCTATCTGATTACGTTAAACGGTGAGTATTGGAGGTCAGGCAGGCTAGCTCTTTTTAGCCATTTTTAGCTAATACAGAGTATTCACTAAACACATACCTAGTTAGTTGGCCCTTATTTACTCAAGACGTTTACCAAGATTCACTCTAATTAACGATGGCAAAATTTAGCGAGAGTGGTATCCATCCATTCCTGAGGAAAATCCTGGCTAACATACGCCTCGCCCAGCCTTCTTAGTAGAACCAACCTCAATTGCCCATCAAGCACCTTCTTATCTCGATGCATTAGCGTCATGAAGGCATCTGCCGGCATGTCCTCAGGAGGAGCCACCGGCAAAGAAAAGAGGCTGATTAACTTCTTACTTCGGTCAACATCTACTTGAGAAAGATCTCCTGCGTTCATCGACAAATCAAGCGCCATTGCCATGCCCGCGGCTACTGCTTCGCCATGCAGCCACCCTTGGTATGCCTGAAAAGTTTCAATAGCATGGCCAAAAGTATGGCCAAGATTAAGAATAGCTCTAATGCCATGCTCGGTTTCATCCGCACTCACGATTTTAGCCTTGTTGATACAGGATTTCTCTATAGCAACATTCAAAGCTGTCTTATCTCGGCGTATTAGCGCGCCGGCATTGGCTTCTAACCACTCGAAGAACGGATAGTCTGCTATCAACCCATATTTAATAACTTCAGCCATTCCGGCGAAAAACTGCCTGTCGGGCAGCGTATCAAGAGTATCGGTGTCTATAATCACTGCTATTGGCTGGTGAAAAGCGCCCACCATGTTTTTACCCAAAGGGTGATTCACGCCCGTTTTACCGCCAACTGACGAATCAACCTGAGCCAATAGCGTGGTCGGAATTTGAACAAAAGGAACACCTCGTTGATATGAGGCTGCTGCAAAACCAGTCATATCTCCCACAACTCCACCCCCCAAAGCTATCAGCGTGGTCTTTCGGTCATGGTTTTGTTCGAGCAACTTAGTAAAAATACTGTTCAAATGTTCGAGAGTTTTAAAACGCTCTCCATCAGGCAAGGCTACTACATCAACTTGCTTGCCCTCCAAACCTGCCGTTATAGATTCTAGATACAGAGGGGCAATCGTTTCATTAGTAACGATAAGAACCTTTCCGCCCTGAACATATTGATTCAGATCAACTAAAGAGATTTGCTTGGGACCGATAATGATAGGGTAGCTTCTATCCCCTAAATCAACGGCAATATGTTTTGAAGCCTTAGGGTCAGGGCTTTCAGAATTAGTCATCATAACAAGCACTCTTAAAAATACGCGCTCTATTTTAACCTGTTAATTACAGATTTGTTTAACCCTTTTAATCTGAATTGCTCGTGAGTGTCCTTATAAGCTCCATAGCTACCTTTGGAGCCTTGGTTCCGCTAGAAGAAAAAATGAGGCTAGCAACTTCACGATAAAGAGGGTCTCTCTCATCAAACAGACTATCGATGACAGCTTTACGGTCATCAACCTGCAGTAAAGGACGCGCTTTATCCCTCTTAGTGCGTTCATACAACTGCTGTTTGGTTGCCGACAAATAAACGACCTGACCGGCATCAGCCATAGCAATACGGTTCTCACCACGCAGAACAATGCCACCCCCAGTTGCTATAATCGCTGTACTAGCGGTATCAATAGCATGCCGAAGTGCCCTAGTCTCTCTCTCACGAAATCCCTCTTCACCCTCGACGTCAAAGATCCATTGAATATCAGCTCCGCTAGATTTAACAACTTCATGGTCGATATCAAGAAAGGGTCTGCCCAATGCATTAGCCATTTCCCTACCAATGGTAGACTTGCCCGCGCCCATTGGGCCTATTAAAAAAATATTTTTTTCAGTCATTTATCCACGAAACTATCGTCTATTACCTTAGGTGTTATAAAGATAAGTATTTCACGTTTATCCGTAACACGCAGTTCTTTTCTGAACAATACGCCCACGCCAGGCAAATCCCCTAAAAATGGGACTTTGTCTACGCTACTAATTTCTTCCGATTGAAAGATACCACCTAAGACCAATGTTTGCCCATCTCCGACCAAGGCCTGAGTCGAAATTTCAGTAATATCAATGGCTGGTTCACCATTAACGCTAAGACTGCCCACTGAGTCTTGCTTAATCAACAAGTCCATAATAACTCTATTGTCAGGGGTTATTTGTGGCGTGACCTCCAGCAGTAATACTGCTTCCTTGAATTGAGTCTCCACCACACCTCCATTGGTTCCTTCAGCCTGCGTAACGGCCTGATAGGGAATCTCGACTCCAGATTTGATTGACGCTTTTTCCTTGTCGGCTGTAAGAACCTTTGGCCTAGATACTATTTCTCCAAAGCCACTAGCTTGTAGGGCGTTTAACTCAAGATCAATCAAGAAATTGTCCGACAAATAACCAAGGCTAAATGCGCTAGTTGGAGAGGCTAACCCAAGATCTGATGCTAAGCGACCCGATAGTTGCTTAGAAGGATCAGCAACCAAATCCGTTATTAAATTTACTCCCTGAGCCCCCGCCAACCCCCAAGAAGCACCAAGTTCCTTCCTAAAGTCTGAGGTAGCCTTAACAATGCGAGCTTCAATTAATACCTGCTTGACTGGAATATCTATAGTCGCCAGCAATATCTTAAAGGCATCAATTTTTTGTTGAATATCCGTTATAATAATAGTGTTGGTTCGGTCATCCATCGCAGCAGAACCCCGCTCAGAGAAAAGGGATGACTGAGATCGTTTCTCACTACCACCTCCAGATCCAACACTCCCGCCGCTAAGTAATTTGAACACCTCTTGAGCTTTCGCATATTTAATTCTCGCCACATGGGTCACCAGCGGCGATAAAGAAAGTAATTTCTTGCGGCTATCAACTTCCTTTTGTTCTCTTTCCGCTATTTCTTCTATGGGTGCTACGAGTAAAATATTCCCAGTCTGGCGCATACCCAGTCCTTTGGACTGCATAATTATATCCAGTGCCTGATCCGAAGGAACATTATCTAAGTTAAGCGTAATATCACCTTGAACAGAGTCGCTGGCAACTAGATTTAAAGACTTAAAATCAGCAATCAGCTCTAAAACATCACGAACCTTAATGTTTTGAAATTTAAGATCCATTAAATCGCCTGTGTAAGGTTCCTTTTTACGCTCTTCTTCAAACTGCGGTTGGGTGTTGATTTTTCCAAACACCTCAAGAAGCAGTTCGCCTGGATTGTCTATGCTTTTGTACGAAAAAGGTCCTTTAGTACCGACGGTCAAAATCACATCAGCATTAGATTGCTTACTATCGATATAGGCTATCGGTGTCGAAAAATCAGACACGTCTAAGCGGCGATCTAATTTTTGGGGTAAGTTAATTCCTTTAAAACGCACGGTTATTTTCTTTGCTGTCGCTGCGATATCAACGTCAGTGGCTGGATCCGAGTAACGAACAATCAGACGCGCGCTATCTGTTCCACTGGCGCCAAAATCAATATCTGAAATTAGAGGTGGTTCTTGGGAGGAGACCCCAACAGCAACAAAAAGCGACAACCCAGACATAATAGCGCAGTGAAAAGCCCAGCGTATTGCATCAACCATGCTATTTTTTTTACGTTTCATTTGGCTTCCTTCATGAGAATAAGTCTAGGGCGAGCAAACCACCTACCCTTGTTATCTGATATTTTTTCTATAATGGTGATTTTGTCAGAGTCAACACTCGCCACCTCACCAAAGTTCTTGCCCAAATAGCTACCCAACTCAACCTTAGTAACCTTGCCTGATGGGTCGGCAACTAAGCCCCAAATTTTATCTTTATTTCTCAAAACACCTACCATTGAGAGAAAACTCACCTCGTAGAGCTCTAAAGATTGCTTTTCTCGACTTAAATTTGGCGACTGAGTCTGAGACTCTTCAGCAGTAATATTAGCCACAAAATCAGACTCCAAGATAAACGGGCTACGCTTAAATCTTGAACTATAAACATAAATAGGTTGTTCAGAGAATTTCGGGATAGACTCAATATCAACTGGCGGCTGCGCTCTAACTTGAATCAGGCGATCCTGTAAACTCAAAACACTACTATCAGAGCAGGCAACGAGAGCTAAAATAAAAGAGCAGCATAAAAGTTTATTCATCATTATTTACCGAATCTACAAACCGGTAGGTCTTTGCCTCCAGTGTCATGATCAAGGGGCCATTTTCCTTATGGTTAATACTGAAATCATGCATAGTCACTAGCCGAGTAACCTGAGACAGGCCTGCTACAAACGCCCCCAAAGCATGGTATGAGCCGACGACAGCAATGTTTATCGGTAGTTCAACGTAAAGGTCCCGCTTATTCTCTGACTCTAGAGCAACAAAAGATGTCGATAATCCATGATCTGTAGCCACTTTTGAGATATCTTCTATGACTTCTGCAACTTCGGACTCCGAGGGCATTTTTGCCGCTTGCGCAGCAAACATAGCGTCGAGTTCGGTCATTTGATTCAGGTATGCCTCCCGCCCTGAAATCAGCGCATATTCGCTCTGAAATATCATTAATTTTTCTTCACGGAGCACTGACTCAGCCGACGTACTGTCAAAGATTTCGCGAATAAAAAACGAATAGCCTGCAAAGAGAATCAAGCAAATAGAGACTACTAGCGCGGCACCAAAAATGGTGTTAGGCCAAGTCTCTAGATGCCTTAGATCGAAGTCACCTTCGCGTAAGATTATATTTAAATTAAAACCTGGTGAAGAATCCATTAAAACGTCCCTTTTTTACACCCAACCCACGTGGGCAATGAAAATCAATCAGACCCTGCACATAGCCTTAACAAATTACTTAAGGCACCGACTGATACCTTTACCCTAATCTCTAACAACATCCAACTCGACCTCCATGTAGAAAATATTCCCCACTCCTGCGCCTGAACCTGACCCCCCTATTTCTTTTAATTTGGCCCGGGTAAAGAGATAGGATTCGTCTAAATTTTTCATTAGAGCTGCCACATCATGGTTCGATCCGGCCACCCCAGAGATTGATATCAAATTGTCTTTCCTCTCCAGAGTTGTCAAAGTAACCCCCATAGGCACTGCATTAACAGACTCATCAAACAACCTTACAATTTCGGAACGCGAGGATTGAACATTTTGGAGAACGCGATTCTTACTGATCAAGTCTCGTTTTTTTCTTTCCAGCCCTTTAACTTCGATCAAGCTTCGGCCCAAACCCGCAATCTCTTTTTCAATGATTTTTTTCTCACGAATTATCTCTTCTAAATTTGAACTCGATAACATATAGACAAACCCAACAAGCATGACGCTCAAGACGCTCGCCCCCAACAAGGTGGCCAGCATGGCTTGTTTTCGCAGTTGTCGTGATGTCTCCCTCCACGGAAGGAGGTTGATTGTCTTAGTCATCTACTTTCACTCAAAGCCAATCCCAAAGCCAGCATCATGGCTGGACCCTCATCTGCGAACGAATTCGCATCAATTGCGTTATTAACCGTCAAATGTTTTAGAACGTCGCCAACCTCAGCGGGTATTGATAAAGCAGAAGCTATGTCATCGGCTAGCCCATCAAGCTTCGAAACTCCACCTGATAGCACAAGCTTACTAATCACGATAGACTCACTCGAGGAATAAAATATTTTCATGGCTTTATCGATATGCTTAATTAAAGAATGCTTAAAAGGCTCAAGCATTACCTGTCCGTAATCATCAGACAACCCACCTTTTCGCTTAGCCCTGCCTGCGTCAGACCAACTCAGATTGTAGTGTTGCTGAATTTCTTCGGTCAGCTGTTTGCCGCCAAACGCCGTTTCAGTTGAGTAAATGATTGACTTGCCGCTTATCACTGCAAAAGTAATCTGAGACGCACCTATATCAATAACAGCGTGTGCTTGATTATCATCAGCAGCTTCACCAATAAGGAGACCGTAGGCGCGCCCTAGAGCAAAACTCTCGACATCGACTATCCTTAGATCTAAACCAGCACTCTGTAAAACAGACTGCCGAAGTTCAACTTGCTCCTTTGGACATGCAACCACCTGAACTAAAAGCTCATCTGGCAGTGCTGGGTTCTCGCCTAGAATTATAAAATCAACGCTGGCTTGCTCAAGCGCGTAGGGCAACATAGCCTCGATGTCGGCCTGAACACGACTCTCTACCTCAAGTGGAGATAGAACAACAGGGACGCTAATAATTGTATTGAGGACAAAAGAACCTGCCATCGCAACAGAAACGTCTGAGCATGTGCTCCCTGATTTTTCAAGCACCGCGTTTATCGCATTTGCAACGGCGCGCTCATCAGCTATCTCATGATCCCTGACAGCGCCTTCTGGAAGGGGCACAACGGCATAGGTTACCACCTCAAAATGCCCTTTTTGGTTGACATGAAGCTCAACTAGTTTCACGGCAGACGAAGATATATCTATGCCTAACAGAGCGGTGCGGCTAGGAGTACGAAACAGCAACGCATCCAATAATGCCGTTATTTTCGCAATTATTTTTTTTCTATCCACAGATATGCCAAGCTAAAATACAGTCGATCTACGGTAACAACACACTTTCTTAATTTCTGTGATGCACTTCACGTTATCAAAGCTCTATAATGAAAGGATAACGATATAATGAATCAGTAATGATCAGGAACCTTAGGTAATGAACCTTGGTAAAGCTTTTAAAATAACCGCGGTATGCATCATATCGGGACTCGGCGGCTTTCTTTTAGTCTGCTCCTGCCTTTTCCTTTACCTCAGCCCTAAATTACCCTCCATCGATGAATTAAAAGACACTCGCTGGCAAATTCCGTTGCGAGTTACCTCACGAGATTTGAAAATCATCAGCGAATTTGGAGAGAAAAAAAGATCACCAATAGACTTTGATGAAATACCGACCTTGATGATCGACGCGATTTTAGCGGCAGAAGATGACAGCTTCTTTGATCACAATGGAATTGTGATCTCTGGTTTAATGCGCGGCGTAGTGCAGCTGGCCACAGAAGGTCGCATTAGGAGCGGCGGGAGCACTATTACAATGCAGGTAGCCCGCAATTTCTTCCTATCTAAACGCCAAGAATTCACGCGGAAGTTTAACGAAATATTATTAACTTTTAGAATTGAAAAGGCGCTTACCAAACAAGAAATTCTGTCGCTTTATGTAAACAAAATCTTTCTCGGCAACAGAGCCTATGGCTTTGCTGCAGCATCCCATGTCTATTATGGCAAACCGCTGAGTGAATTAACCCTAGCCCAGATAGCAATGGTTGCAGGATTACCTAAAGCTCCGTCATCCTATAACCCCCTAGCTAACCCAGAGCGGGCAACCATTCGTCGAAACTGGATCCTCGGGCGAATGTATAACTTGGATAAAATCACCGAAGGAGCGTATCGAGCAGCCATAGTAGAGGTGGATAATGCCTCCCTACACAGATCTCAATCAGAATTAGATGCAGCCTATGCGGCGGAAATGGTTCGCCAACAAGTTATCGCCAAATTTGGCCTAAAAGCCTATACGGAAGGCTATACGGCGATCACCACAATAGACTCATCTGCCCAAGCAAGTGCTGTTAGCGCAGTTCAATCGGGAATAAGAGCCTATGATAAACGGCATGGCTATAGAGGTGCCGAACGTAAAAATATTGATCCAACTACATGGCAAGAAACTCTCCGAAAAACATCCACAATCGGTCCATTGCAACCAGCAATTGTCTCTTTCGTCCATGATGATCGGTTAATATTACTAAAAAAGAATGGTGAGTCCACAATACTTAACTGGGCAGATGGGCTAGATAACCTGCGCCTGTTTAAAACAGTGAACGCCCAATCTCCCCTAATTGATTCTGCTGCGAGTATATTTGAAACTGGGGACCTAATTCGAATAGAGGAGCATGAAAATGGTCGAGTCATCCTGTCCCAAATCCCTCTAATCCAGTCTGCAATGGTTGCACTTGACCCCTTTAACGGCGCCATCAGAGCGCTAGTGGGCGGATTCGATTACCGTCAAAGCACGTTTAATCGCGTCACCCAAGCAAGCCGACAGCCGGGGTCCAACTTTAAGCCTTTTATTTACACCACCGCATTGAAAAATGGCTTCACGACAGCATCAATTATCAATGATGCTCCTGTGGTATTTGAAGACGCCAAACTTGAAGATACCTGGCGCCCTGAGAATGATGGCGGCAAATTTTATGGCCCAACTCGCCTTAGGGAAGCCCTGTACCGGTCAAGAAATCTCGTTTCCATTCGTTTACTTCGCAGAATAGGCGTTGACCGCACTTTAGAGAGCTTACAATCATTTGGTTTCAACACCAGCGATATGCCATTGGATTTATCAGTAGCCCTAGGCAGTCATGCCATGAGGCCAATTGACATCGCCACAGGGTATGCCATGTTTGCCAACGATGGTTTTAGAGTCAATTCTCATATTTTAGATAGGGTGATAGACCGAAATGGCAATGTGATATTTCAGGCACAGCCTGAAATAGCTTGCGATCCATGCGAGCCAGAAAATATCAGAGATGGCCAATTGCCACAAACGGCTAACAATCCTTCTAATGACACAGTCGAGCAACAGTTAGAGCAGTTATTCAGTGATATTGAACAAAACTCTCTTGCGGAAGGCGATAAGTACAGTTGGGAAAAGGTAAAACAAAGCTTAAAACTGGAGCCTATAGCAGTCTCGACACCGGCTGAACGAGTCATTGATCAACAAACTGCATTCTTAATGGACTCCATGTTGAAAGATGTTATTTTACGGGGAACAGCCAGAAAAGCTAAAACATTAAATCGCTCTGATATCGCCGGTAAAACAGGGACTACAAACGGTCCGCGAGATGCATGGTTCTCCGGCTACTCTCCAGATCTAGTCGCGACAGCCTGGGTAGGCTTCGACGATAATTCAGTTTTAGGTCGAAATGAATATGGCGGATCTGCCGCCCTGCCAATATGGATTCAATTTATGGGCGAAGCACTGTCCGAAAAACCTATTGTGGTAAAACGCCAACCAAATGGTATCGTTATGGTAAAAATTGATGCCAAAACAGGGAAAAGAGTGCCTCCCAATCAGCAAGGTATTTATGAGTTTTTTAAATCGGAAAATGTCCCTGCTGCGCCCGATGACGAAAATGCCTCTACTCAGTCCGAACAACAGCCACTACCAGATGATTTGTTTTAAATCATTGAGATAGATGCCAATTTGGCCGCTAGACTAAACGAGATTTAATAAATGCATATAGATTGGCAGAACATAGATACAGTGCTCCTAGACATGGATGGCACTCTCCTTGACCTGCACTTTGATAATTTTTTCTGGCTAGAACATTTACCAAAACGCTATGCTGACCAGAACCAAGATAGCGATGGAGACTTAATCGGTGCTCTGCGCCAACAGCTAGTTGACAAACAAGGTACCCTCGAATGGTATTGCACTGACTACTGGTCTAGTCAATTAGGTGTCAATATCATCGCGTTAAAACAAGAGATAAGCCACCTCATTAAGGAACGACCTCAAGCGCATAGTTTTCTTTCAGCACTCAAAGCCCATCAAAAAAAATGCGTACTGATCACTAACGCCCACCCTGATGCTGTCGCATTAAAATTCTCAGTCACGCGTATCGAACCATTGTTCGACAAGGTGATTTCATCTCACCAATATGGGTATCCAAAAGAGGCGCAAGAATTTTGGCATCGACTTCAAGTGGAGTGCCCATTTGATCCAGAAAGAACCTTATTTATTGATGATTCAGAATCAGTACTGTGTGCCGCCAGTACTTATGGCATTGCCCATTTACTCAGCATTGCAAAACCCGATAGCCAACGTGCGCCTGTTACGTCAGCTCAATTTAACTCAGTCGGTGACTTTGCGGAAATTCTCTCGATAGCAGGTAATCAATAGCTATGGTGAAGGTGCGACTTGATAAGTGGCTGTGGGCTGCACGATTCTTCAAAACTCGAGCGCTCGCAAAGACTGCCATCGACACTGGCAAAATTCATATTGATGGTCAAAAAGCTAAACCGAGCAGGATGGTTGAAGCAACCAATACGCTCACGATTCGCCAGGGAGACGTCGAAAAAACTGTGCGTATCATTACAGCTTGTGAGCATCGACGCGGAGCCCCTGAAGCACAACTTCTTTATGAAGAAACGGACTCTAGTATTGAAGCCAGAGAGAAAAAGTCCGCTGAACAACGAGCGTTTCACGGATCCACGCCAGCCTCAACTCGACCCAACAAAAAACAACGCCGACAAATCCATCGTTTTATAAAAATTTAACCTTACTGAACTCTAACCTTAAAGTAGAATATGGCCCCTATGAAAGATCAAGATACTCTGCAGCGTTTTCTTTTTGATGGCACAGACACAAGGGGTGAAATAACTACCTTGGCGTCGAGCTATCAAAACATGGTCGCCTCGAAAAATTATCCCGCGTCAGTCTCCTTATTGTTTGGTGAGTTTTTGGCAGCCGCCAGCCTACTTAGTTCCTCACTTAAGTATCCAGGAATAGTGAGCATACAAGCTTCAGGAAGCGGTCCAATATCAATGATTATGGCTGAATGCAGTCATGGCCAACAATTACGAGGCATCGTGCGTGGCAATTTTGATAATCTTACCGCCCAGCAGCAGAGTGAGCGACAAGGAGTTTCAGTTCTCCTGGGTAAGTCCACTCTCGCCATTACCGTAGAGCCTGAAAATAGTGAGCGCTACCAAGGTATTGTCCCCATAGAAAGTGACAACCTAAGTGATTGTCTGGAATACTACTTCGAACAATCTGTGCAGTTACCGACGAGAATAAGACTCGCCTCCAATGAAACCTGCGCAGCGGGAATATTGATTCAGCAAATGCCTAGTAGTCAAACGATGATCGAACAGCAGCATGAATGGCAGCATCTATGTACCTTATTCGATACTATTAAACCTGGCGAGCAACTTGAATTGTCGCATAATGACCAATTATATCGGTTGTTCAATAAAGAGAAAGTTCGGCTATTTAACGCTCAGACATTATCATTTTTTTGCAGTTGCTCTAGGCATAGAACCGAGCAAGCATTAGTCTCACTAGGTATTGAGGAATTACTTGAAACCTGTGAAGATCAAGGTCAGGTATTAATAACCTGTCAGTTTTGTGCTGAACAATATGAATTCACCAAAGACCAGGTAACGGCGATGTTTAGTCCAAGTAGTGAGCTATTACACTAACCTTGCCATAAGGCATTTTTCGTTTCTTCTTTCCACTGCCATGACAACCAAAACCAGATAAATCAAGAGCTTATTTAGGCTGCTTTTACTTACTGTTAACTAAAATGTAGTCAATCGCCGATTTAACTTCGTCATCACTGCATGTCATGCAGGCTCCACGTGCTGGCATAGCCCGTATACCATTGATTGCATTAGCGTAAACAGTTTCAAGGCCCTGCTCTAATCGCGTAGCCCAAGCACTAACATCTCCATACCTTGGAGCACCGGCGACACCAGAATTATGGCAAGCCATACAGTTGGTATTATAAACATCAACGCCGGACCGGCCAGCTCCAGAGGTCATTGTTTGACTCGCCACAACGACCTGGCCCTCCATTACACTGTGACCCGCTGGCGCTATACGCTCGGCAACCTGTTGCTGCTGACTTGCCGTCAACGTCGAACCTTCGTCACTGCTGCTACAGCCCCACAATAATAGACTAGTCGCTACAAATACTAAAACCAGATTTGGTCGGTTCATAAGGGGCTCCAATGAAGTTTAATCTCAACGATAAATATCAATTTAGATCACCAATCGAGTTGGTGCTCAAGATGGGCGATAGTATACATGGGTCAAAATGAATTCTCATTACTTAGGCTAAAAAATTAATAGATTTCTGCCGTCCTATTTTAAAGGCCTAATTCCAACAGAATTGCGTAACACCGACATTAAATCCTGACTATGCTGACGAGCTTTTTCAGCGCCCTGTTGCAGTACGCTCTCTACGCGAGAAGGGTTTGCAATTAACTCCAGATACTTTTCTCGAGGCTCTTCTAGCTGACCGTTGATCAACTCAAATAATTGCTTTTTAGCTTCACCCCAGGCAATACCCTCAGCAAAGGCCTCACGCATTGTTGCGGTCTGGTCAGGCGACGCAAAAGCCTGCCATATTTGAAACACCGTCGAGTCACTCGGATCCTTGGGTTCGCCAGGCTCCAAAAGGTTAGTTTTAATTTTGTTAATATGCTTTTTAAGCTGTTTTTCACTGAGAAATAGCGGAATAGTATTGCCATAGCTCTTGCTCATCTTACGCCCATCAAGACCCTGCAGAACCGAAGCGTCATCATCAACCTGAGCGCTAGGAAGTACGAAATGATCTCCATAGTGATGATTAAATCTCTGAGCAATATCTCTCGCCATTTCCACATGTTGAATCTGGTCTCGTCCTACGGGAATTATGTGCGCATTAAACATTAATATGTCAGCGGCCATCAATATCGGATAACTAAATAAACCCATAGTCACCGCGGAATCAATATTTTCACCAGATTCTTCATTGGCTTGCACTGCACCTTTATAAGCATGGGCCCGGTTCATTAAGCCCTTGGCCGTCATGCAGGTAAGAAACCAAGTTAACTGGGGTATTTCAGGTATGTCGGATTGGCGGTAAAAAGTGACCTTATCAGGATCTAACCCCAGCGCCAGCCATGCGGCCGCGATTTCTAAAGTAGATTGGTGAACTCTATCAGGATCTTGACACTTAATAAGGGCATGGTAGTCAGCTAAGAAAAAAAACGAATCAAAGGAGCCGCTTAAACTAGCTTCAACAGCTGGCCTGATGGCGCCAACGTAATTCCCTAAGTGGGGTGTGCCAGAGGTGGTAATCCCCGTTAAAACACGCTTTTTACTCATAAGTAATCTGCCATATTGATTCGAGCCCTATGATAATAGATATACCAGGTTACTCAAGTCCTACCGTTATTGCTTCAGCTTTATTGAAAAACTCGAGCAACACTCTGGATAAACGCAAAGGATCGTCAGCGCCCGTTATTTCCCGACAGGAGTGCATAGCCAACTGAGGAATACCCACATCCAGGGTCGGCACGCCAAGTCTTGCAGCAGCGATGGGGCCTATTGTGCTACCACAACCAAGATCATTACGAGACACAAAAGTCTGGACCGGTATCTCTAACTCATCGCAAAGTTGCCTAAAAATGCTAGAAGTCAGGCTGGTTGTAGCATAGCGCTGCTTTACATTTACCTTAACTACTGGCCCCCCATTTAATTTAGGTAGGTGTCCACCATCATGGTTATTTGAGAAATTTGGATGAGTTGCGTGGGCATTGTCACAAGACATCATTAAGGACTTGTTAATGATACGACTGACGAGGCTAGTAGACCCGCCCCCAGACAGTCGATCAATAATGTTCTCCAAGAAGGGGCCATCAGCCCCTATGGCAGAAACGCTGCCTACCTCCTCATGATCATTGCAGACCATCAAGCACGTATGAGCTCCACTAGAGCTGATCATCGCCTGAGCCGCCACAAAACAGCTCAATAAATTATCCAACCGCGCCGATGCGATAAATTCACTATTAAGACCTATAACTGCTGCAGACTGGGTATCATACAAACATAATTCGTAATCAAGAACGGTGTCATCTTCATTAAGAAAGCGCTCCCGGAGTAGCCGCCGAAATGCTTGGGAGCTCTCACTCGCACCAACAGAAGCTTCTTTCTCCATCATTAAAATCGGAACAATATCGGTTTGAGCATTAATAGAATGGTCAGTGTTAGCATTCCGATCAAGATGTATTGCAAGGCTGGGTATCGTAGCTACCGCTGTCTTAAAATCAACTAGCTTTTGTTTTAGCTGATTCTTGGAATTCCGATAGACCACTCGACCAGCAATAGATAAATCTCGATCGAACCATGGGTTTAGTAGCGCGCCGCCATAAACCTCAACACCTAGCTGAAAATAGCCCTGTTTACTAATATCAGGCTGAGGTTTCACCATTAAACAGGGACTGTCAGTATGAGCCCCAACCAATCTTATCCCATTATTACCGAGATCATCACGGCCTACCACAAAGGCTATTATTGATGACCCATTGCGAGTCACGAAGTGCTTATCCCCAGCCTTTAGCATCCACTCGTCTGCTTCACTAAGCTCACTAAAGCCAGCATTGCCAAGCATTTTCTTCATACTTAGAACTGCATGAAAAGGCGTCGGTGAAGCATCTAAGAACGCCATCAAATCAGCATTAAAACTATCCTGGTCCTGCTTTGTCATTATCGATCCCATTTAACTGTTAATCCTACCCTCGAAAGTATCATTATAGGGCGATTTAGGCCCAACCAAAACTCTACACTTGCAATCTAGCCAAAAGACTAGAGGTGTCCCAACGATTACCTCCCAGGGCCTCAACTTCTGCGTAATATTCATCCACAAGCTGAGCTACAGGCAAGGCACTACCATTGGTCTTGGCCTCCTCTAGAGCAAAAGATAGGTCTTTACGCATCCATTCCACAGCGAAACCATGTTCGTATTCCCCTGCCAACATAGTCTTATATCGATTCTCCATCTGCCACGATTGAGCTGCACCTTTTGATATAACATCGACCACCTGATGGGCATCTAACCCAGCTCGCTGAGCAAAATTAAGGCCCTCAGCAAGACCTTGCACTAAGCCCGCAATACAGATCTGATTGACCATCTTACACAGCTGTCCACTCCCCGTAGGGCCCATTAATGTCACTGCCTTTGAAAAACAGGCCACAACACTTTCTATTTTGGCAAAATCCTCGACGCTACCTCCACACATTACCGTTAGCTGACCGCCTTCAGCACCCTGCTGTCCCCCGGAAACTGGAGCATCGATAAACCCACATTCATGCAGTCTAGCTTCATTCGCCAAATTCTTTGCTAAATCAGCAGAGGTGGTAGTATGGTCAATTAATATTGACCCAGATTTGATCGTAGAAAAAACACCCTCGCTGCCCATGGTGACGGCCAACACATCTTTATCATTACCAACACAAATAAAAACAATATCCGCATTTTTAGCCGCACCACCTGGAGTATTGGCAATATTGCCGGAAAACTCAGTCAGCCACCTTTGACCAACCACGCCTGTCCGATTGTAAACAGTCACCGAATGTCCGGCTTTGCTTAACCACCCAGCCATGGGATAGCCCATGACACCCAGCCCAATAAATCCTATTTTTACACCCATACCAAAAGACCCTTATTTTAAACATACCTTCGCTTTTGTCTTACCATTAATATCTGTAAAATCTACAAAGAATCCCTTAAACGTTTTCTTTTTTGCCAGGCCTCTGTCCCACGCAGGTAAACCAAGTCTACCGAGTCAACCGGCACTGCCATTCCACGCTGGAATTCTTCTACGGCCAAATAAAGTAGGTCTTGAGCATCCGGATAGATCGCGACTAACCGAGTATAATTTTCCATTTCATCGAGAAAAAGCATATGCCCCTCCCCAATAATAACCTCAGGTTTATGCTCATCAATAAGCGCCAGAGCATTAGACCTACTGAGCAACTGATCGGTAATGAGGGGTGACACAAATCCTAAATCATTTACCTCATAGCAACCACAGTTAAACTCATCCATTCGAGCATCGATGAGCGGCATTATTATTCTCCCTGAACCAGGTTCACCATTGAAGGAATCTTGGGCCAAACGACTATAAGAAGCGACCATGACATGGAGGGTGGACATAGGTATCACAGGAATATCAAGTCCGAACGCTAGACCCTGGACGACAGAAAACCCGATACGTAGTCCTGTAAAGGAACCAGGCCCGATTGTCGTGCCTATTACATCTAATTGGTTGAGCTCAACGCCAGTCTCAGTTAAGACCTCATTGACCATCGACATTACCAATCGGGTGTGTGACCTAGGTTCTTCGGAGTAACGCCTAGTCATGCTACCTTGAAATAATAAAGCTACTGAGCAGGCTGTGGTAGACGTTTCAATGGCGAGGGCAGTTGTCATTAGGCATTTCTCACTTATTTAACAATATCTTATCGCTCAGATGGCCCATTATGGACCCTAAAAAAAATCCCCAACCGGAAGATTGAGGACATTTCCGTATAGCCCTCGTTAGGCTATCAGGATTTTCTTACAGCGACTACAGGTTAAAAGCTCAGAAACATGTAGTCGCTCAATCTATCAGGTGCTAATTTTTACTTGTTAAGTGCCTCTACAAGTCGCTCCTGCACATCCGAAAGCAAGCCTAAACCGCTGACAGAAGAAAAAGTTGGCGCAGGATTACCACTGGTAGCAAGTTCGGTGTAAAAATTGACCAATGGCTTAGTTTGTTTGTGATATACATCTAGACGATTACGTACTGTCTCTTCGCTATCATCTGGTCTCTGTATAAGTGGTTCACCGGTTTCATCGTCTAGGCCCACATTATTTGGCGGGTTGTGATCAATGTGATAGATACGTCCCGAATCTTCATGGACACGGCGCCCACTTAATCGGGCAACAATTTCCTCATCTACCACTGCAATCTCTACTACCGCATCAATCAAAATCCCAGCATCAACAATCGCTGTAGCCTGCGGAATTGTTCGAGGGAATCCATCAAATAAGAATCCATTTTGACAATCCGACTGCTCCACTCGTTCTCTTACCAACGCTATAATTAACTCGTCAGACACTAGCCCACCAGATGCCATAACATCTTTAACCTCAAGCCCCAAAGGAGTCTCGGCCTTAATAGCAGCACGTAACATATCGCCTGTAGATATCTGCGGAATAGCATACCTTTCAGTAATAAACTGTGCCTGCGTTCCCTTGCCTGCTCCAGGAGGGCCTAACAAAATCACCTTCATGAATACTATTCCTCAAATCTGATATAACGTGCCAGCTCTAAAGATACAGCTTTTTTGGACTTCAGCCATCACGCTAATGGGGGCGTACCATACAGGGATTGCCATTATCGGACAACCCTAGTACAGCGCCATCACACTTTATCAAACGGCCTTATACTAATGAGCAATATCACTCAGATTGCTTGACTTTGTCCCATAACAATTCAAGCTCACTGGCAGTCAGATTCTGAATTTCCGCGCCACCAGCCAAAGTCTCTACCTTATCAAAACGACGTTTAAATTTAGCGTTAGCTGCTCGCATTGCCGTCTCAGGATTGACCTCTAGATGTCGAGCCAAATTAACACAACTAAATAACAAATCCCCAAGTTCTTCTGTGATCGCGGCTGAATTACCGATGGATATTTCTGCCTCCAGCTCATCTATTTCTTCTTTAACTTTCTCTATGACGCCGGCAGTCGTCGGCCAATCGAATCCGACTGAAGCCGCGCGCTTTTGCAGTTTTGTTGCACGACTCAATGCTGGCATTGCAAGGGGTATATCATCGAGGACTTTAATCTCGCCCTTTTGGGTACGCTCTTGTTTCTTTAACGACTCCCAGACCTGCTTAATATCCCCAACCTCAACTGTATCGGTGTCACGAACAGACTCCAAGGTGCCATCTGGAAACACATGAGGGTGACGTCTTAATAATTTTTCAGTGATCTTGGAGGTTATCAGATCAAAATCAAATCGACCCTGCTCTTTGCCCAGTTGGCTGTAAAAAATGATTTGAAATAATAAATCACCTAATTCCTCACTTAAATGCTCCAGGTCATCGCGTTCAATAGCATCAATAACCTCATACACCTCCTCCAGAGTGTGACTAGCTATTGACTGATAATCTTGCTTCAGGTCCCAAGGGCAGCCGGTCACTGGGTCGCGCAAGCGCTTCATGAGATAAATCAGATCATCAATACTGTATTTATTGACTGGCATCTTATTCATAGCTTATTAATCACTAATAAAGGGTCAAAGGCTGCAAGCATGCCCCAACATATTGGCTTAATCTATCATTACTAGACATAAATTCCTGAGGATAAATAACGATCTCCTCTATCGCAGATAATAGTAACAATAACCGAATTCTCCAGAATCTTAGATAACTCAAGAGCTACAAAAATTGCACCTCCAGCGGACGCTCCACAAAATATACCCTCCTCTCTAGCTAGTCGGCGCATGGTATTCTCGGCGTCTGTCTGTGATATATCGATAACTTGATCAATATTTTTCTCATTAAAAATACCTGGCATATAAGCTTGTGGCCACCGACGAATTCCAGGTATAGAGGCTCCGTCTTCGGGCTGTAATCCAATTATTTGAACATTTTGATTTTTGCTTTTCAGATAGGCAGAAACTCCCATAATAGTTCCCGTTGTACCCATCGAGCTGACAAAATGTGTGACGGTACCCTCGGTATCTCTCCAAATTTCTGGGCCAGTGCCCTGAAAATGAGCTAGTGAGTTATCGGTATTGTTAAATTGGTCCAGTACCACGCCCTGACCTTCAGATTGCATTTGCGTAGCAAGGTCGCGAGCACCTTCCATTCCCTGCTCACGACTTACCTCAATTAACTCAGCGCCATAGGCACGCATGGCCATTTTTCGCTCCGTCGTTGCACTATCGGGCATTATTAAGGTCATTTGGTAACCCATCATGGCGGCAGCCATGGCAAGTGCTATTCCGGTATTACCACTCGTAGCCTCAATCAGTCGATCTCCAGGCTTGATGTCTCCGCGGGTTTGCGCATTGACTATCATACTCATCGCTGGACGATCTTTAACGCTCCCAGCCGGATTATCACCCTCAAGTTTAGCCAAGATAATATTAGAGGTATTGCCAGGCATTCTCTGGAGCCTAACCAACCGGGTATTACCAATGCACTCATCAATGGTGGGATATTCCATAGTCTGCCCTACGCGAAAAGATACCTGAATGTAAGATAAGGAAAGAGGATAAATTAGCTGCCCAATAAAATAGCATAGGCGATGGCATAATGCCGCTCATCGGCCAGACTCAAAAGGACCTTATGGGCGCCTTGTTCAGCCATAATACGCGCCGCACCTCCAGATAGAACAACCTCAGGCGCACCCTTAGCATTGTTAGTTATAATCATGTCCTGAAAGCTAACGCCGTGCCCAATACCCGTTCCCAAGGCCTTAGCAATAGCTTCCTTCGCTGCGAAGCGCTTGGCCAGGTGCGCTGCTTTATTTTGACTAGCCTGATATCGCTGTAATTCAACACTGGTTAAAACTCGCTTTGCAAAACTGTCGCTCTGACGCTCAAGAATATCTGTCATTCGAGCGATTTCAACAATATCGGTTCCTATATTCACTACCATTATCTAGATCCCGCAGGCAAATTATTGTTCTTGTTATCAATGGTTTCTAAGTGCTGCCGATACAATTCTCGGCTGTGTAACGGACGCCCATCGAGGTAAAAGTCTATCACGCCTCGCAATAACTGTTTAGCTGTTCGTGTTACTGATATTTTCTCAAAATTCCCTTCACTTAGGGCGATCAAATCGGCGCCAAGGTACGCCCCAGAAACCGCCTTTACATGACTAGCCATCTCGATCAAACCTCGTTCAGGTACATAGTTATAAAGTTTGTCTGCTATCAGTGCAGAACCATGCAAAGCCTCGGCATCTAACGCCAACCCATACCCCAATTCTTCAAGTAGACTTATCTCAAGATGTCTAAGCATAATTTGATCAAAGGAGTTAGTCACAAGTCCGGATAAGAACTGACGATATTGCTGATAGAGATATTCATGAGGGTCATGCTCATGGAGTAGTCGATAGAAAAGTTCGTTGACATACAACCCAGTAAACAGGCTTCCACTTTGCAGAAATGCCGGAGCTTGAATAGCGTCAGCTTGGGTAAGTGTCTTTAGTTCCCCGCGACCCTGCCAGCTAAACTGGTGCTCTGTATAGGGAAAAAGTGCTCTTGTAATACCCTTTTTATTGGGTCGTCGGTAGCCCTTTGCAACACATCGTATCCGACCATAGTTTTTACTGAACAGGTCGACTAAAAGACTGGTTTCACGATAGGGTATGGTATGTAGAACAAAGCCCAATTCGGAATCAACCTTCACGACAATTTACTCATCCATGTAGCCCAAACTGCGAAGTGCTCTTTCGTCATCCGACCAACCACTTCGAACCTTCACCCAGGTTCGAAGCATTACTTTACAGCCTAATAAACTTTCAATATCCGCGCGCGCTTGCTCACCTATCTTTTTTAACCGTTCGCCATTGGTTCCTATAATGATCTTCTTCTGCCCATCGCGCTCCACAAGGATTAACGCACTAATGTGTGTTATCTTTTTCTCAGCACGAAACTCCTCGATTTCTACAGTGACCTGATAGGGAACCTCGGCACCCAATTGACGTGTGATTTTTTCACGGACTATTTCAGCCGCCAAAAATTTCTCGCTTCGATCCGTAATTTGATCTTCCGGGTATAGGTGCATTTTCTGTGGGATATAACCCTTAATTTTTATCTCAAGTTCGTCTAGATTAGTTCTACGCAGAGCGGACAAAGGTATGAATGCTTTCGCATTAACTTTACTGGATAGGAATTTTAGATGAGGTAACAGCGCCTCTTTATCATCAATCATATCAACTTTATTAACCGCTACAATAAGAGGCACATCATTGTTTGAGAGATATTTGGCAACATATTCATCAGCTTCACTCCACTCAAAACGATCAACCACAAAAATCACAACGTCCACGTCTGCAATAACGCTAGCCGCAGAACGGTTCATTACTCGGTTAATAGCACGCTCTTGATTAGTATGAATGCCTGGAGTATCAACGAAGATCATCTGGAACTCACCCTCAGTCTTTATCCCTAGTAATGTGTGCCGGGTAGTCTGAGGCTTTCGTGAAGTGATACACAGCTTTTGCCCCAACAAATGATTAAGCAAGGTCGACTTGCCAACGTTAGGACGGCCCACAATGGCCACATAACCACAATACTTCTGTTCTGATGTCACTTAGATTTCTCCACTTCCTCTAATAATTGTTCGGCAACCATTTGCTCTGCCCGTCTGCGACTACTGGCGGTGGCCGTCATCGCTGTTTCAACCGCAGCAATCTTACAGCTCACTGTAAACAGGCGGCTATGGGCCTCCCCTCCGGTGCTGACCAACTGATAGTCAGGTAACGGCTTATTTCCATGTTGCAACCATTCTTGAAGAGCGGTTTTTGCATCCTTAACTGGCTGAGCTTGTAATGCACTATCGAAAAACGATTTAAACCAAGCGGTGACAATCTCTCGAGCCGCCTCAATCCCTCGATCTAAATACACAGCGCCAATCAGCGCTTCTACTGTATCGCCGAGGATAGAATCTCGTCGGTGACCGCCACTTTTCATTTCGCCTGAACCAAGTAACAGGTCGGGCCCAAGTGCTAATTGCTTTGCCACTTCTGCAAGGGACTCCCCTCGGACGATGTGAGACCGCATACGACTTAAGTCACCCTCACGCGCCTGTGGGAATTCACGATAAAGAAAATCCGTTACCACTAAACCTAAAATTGAATCGCCTAGAAATTCAAGTCGTTCGTTATTTTCCGCTGCCACACTTCGGTGTGAAAGTGCCAGAATTAACAGATCCGGATCGATAAATTGGTAACCTAACCGCTTTTGAAGCTGGCCGATATTATTTGCCACCGTGAACACTCAAATTCATTAGGAATAAAGCCCGTAAAAGATCTCTGATCACCATTGTAACATCGCCAGGCATTTCTCAAGGCCTAGGATGGAGAAAAACACCGAATAACAGACGGCTACTGAATTTTCCCGGCCCTGGAGAAGCTAGGTACGCTAAGGAAATCATCCCAAAACATCCAGCGGGCAAATGCTTTCCCCACAATACGCTCTTCTGGCACTGGACCCCAGACGCGGCTATCGCTAGAGTTGTCTCGACTATCACCCATCATAAAATAATGGCCCTGCGGAACCACTGCAGAAAAATTCTGACTTATTCGCGTTGGCGGAACACGTTTTTGAATACTATGCTCAACACCATTGAGATTCTCCGTCATTACCACCGACCTAGGAGCCCCAGCCTGGATCGCCGTGTCAGTTTGAGTCATAGTTGTATTGTTCACATACAGCTTTCCATTGATGACCTGAATCTTATCGCCCGGCAGACCAACCAATCGCTTAATAAAATAACGATCTTCATGGGGTGGAAAAAACACAACAACATCACCGCGTTTTGGACTGTCAACATCGAATATTTTAGTTCGCAAAACGGGCAGCCTTAATCCGTAACTCCACTTGCTCACTAAAATGAAATCGCCAACTTTTAAAGTTGGAACCATAGATTTAGAGGGAATTTGAAACGGCTCAATGAGAAAAGAGCGCAATACCAACACCAGACCCAGCACTGGTGCTAGAGAAGCTGAAAATTCGATTAGGCCCTCTTCCTGTTTAACCAGAAACTTGTTGATGAGCCAAAATACCAACGAAATTAAAAATACAATCGTTAGTATTAATTCAAAATTAAAATCCACAATTCATTCCTTTGCTGACAGCTATTTAAGTTTTCAGGACGGCCAAGAATGCATCCTGCGGGATTTCGACGTTACCCACTTGTTTCATACGCTTCTTACCCGCTTTTTGCTTCTCAAGTAACTTCTTTTTGCGCGACACATCACCACCATAGCATTTCGCAGTAACATTTTTGCGCAAAGCTTTCACCGTTGTGCGCGCTATCACACTTCCGCCAATAGCCGCTTGAATAGCAACATCAAACATTTGCCGCGGAATCAACTCTTTCATCTTGTCCGCAAGCTTACGTCCTTTTTGAATCGAATGATCGCGATGAGTAATCGCAGCCAGAGCATCAACCCTGTCGCCATTAATTAAAATGTCTAGTTTTACCAAAGAGGCCGCTTCAAAACGAACAAAATTATAGTCCAGAGATGCAAACCCACGACTGACCGATTTTAATCGATCAAAAAAGTCCATCACCACCTCGCTCATAGGTAGTTCATAGCGAATTGACACCTGGCCACCCACAAACTGCATATCTTTTTGGATTCCGCGTTTTTGAACACACAGAGTAATAACATTACCCACATAATCTTTGGGCACCAAAATATTGGCCTCACAAATCGGCTCTCGCATCTCCTCTATTTGACCAGGATCAGGTAAGTCAGAGGGGTTAGACATGTACAAAGTCTCCCCTTTGGAGGTAATAATTTCATAAACTACGGTTGGTGCGGTAGTAATCAAGTCAAGATTATATTCTCGCTCAAGTCGCTCTTGTATGATTTCCATATGCAACATACCAAGAAACCCACAACGGAACCCAAAGCCTAATGCGTCTGAACTTTCAGGCTCATAAAATAGAGAGGCGTCGTTTACTGCCAACTTACTTAGAGCTTCACGGAACTCTTCAAAATCGTCTGAGTCTACTGGGAACATCCCGGCATAGACCTGCGGCTTAACACGCTGAAATCCGGCCAAAGCGTCTACATCTGAAGTCGCTAATGTCGTCACCGTATCCCCGACGGGCGCACCCATTATGTCTTTGATGCCGGCCACCATGAAGCCAACCTCTCCCGCTCTAAGGATGCCTGTCTCTTTTCGTTTTGGGGTAAAAATACCCACACTATCAACCACATGTGCTTTGCCAATCGACTTGGCAATAATCTTATTTTTGACTTGGAGAGTGCCCTGCATTACCCGCAGCAAAGACACCACGCCTAAATAATTATCAAACCAGGAATCAATAATTAAGGCTTGGAGGGGAGCGTCAACATCTCCTACAGGTGCTGGAACATGCTTCACTAGTTCCTCTAATATACTCTCGATTCCTTCACCAGTTTTAGCACTGCAACGCACGGCTTCGTCAGCCTGAATGCCAATAATATTTTCTATTTCGTTAATAACTTTCTCTGGATCTGCCTGCGGTAAATCCATCTTATTCAATACAGGAATGACCTCTAACCCCTGAGCAATAGCGGTATAGCAATTAGCAACCGATTGCGCCTCAACACCTTGAGCTGCATCGACGATTAGCAGTGCACCTTCACAGGCAGCCAAGGATCGAGACACTTCATATGAAAAATCAACGTGACCGGGCGTATCGATGAAATTGAGTTGATAGGTGTTACCGTTTAGAGCTGTATATGGCAAGGTTACGCTTTGCGCCTTGATAGTAATGCCACGCTCACGTTCGATATCCATAGAATCTAAGACTTGAGATTCCATCTCACGCTCACTGAGACCACCACAAATTTGAATAAAGCGATCAGCAATGGTCGATTTACCATGATCAATGTGAGCAATAATGGAGAAATTTCGTATGTGACTAAGATCTGTCAAAGGGTTTTCACTGCCGTTCAAAAATGCGAGCGCAGTCTAGCCTATTTGCTTCTCTGACGCCATCAACCCCTTGATGTAAAGATGTCATAATCAAACAGCATAATAAGTTATCAATCATTAAATTGAATCGTTCTAAAAATAGCCTGTCCTCGCCGATAAAACCGAATTGGTATTGGCGTGTCATTCGGCAAGCCACCAATAATTCTCTCGTATCCTTTGCTATCATCAATACGACTATAGCCCAGCTGCACAATAACATCTCCTTCTATTAACCCGGCGATTGCAGATGGAGATTCCACGGATACTCTTACCACTTTAACGCCGCCCCGCAGTCTGAGCGACCGTAATTCATCTTCACTAAGTTCTTCAATTAATAGACCCAATCGGTCACTTCCGTCATTGCCGCTTTCTCCGTCTTCTTCCCCTCGATCCAGCGCACCAATCTCAACCAACATTTTTTTCCGTCTCCCCTCGCGAAAGAGTTCAACTTTAACCTCCTCTCCTGGCGTCATTAAACCAACAATATGAGGCAGATCCTCAGAATCAAGGATTGTTTGAGCATCAAAACTAACAATTACGTCCCCTGGCTTAATGCCACTCTTCTCGGCCGGGCTATCAGGCACTACCGCCGTTACCAGAGCGCCCTGAGGCCCAGGTAAATCTAATGCTTCGGCCAATTTTTTATTGACACTTTGAATGCCAACGCCCAGCCACCCTCGCTGCACTTTTCCATTATTCTTAAGCTGTTTGACCACATTGTTAGCTACGCTGACCGGGATGGCGAAAGATAAGCCAATAGAAACCCCAGAAGGAGAATATATCTGTGAATTAATCCCGACTACCTGGCCATCGAGATTAAATAGAGGCCCGCCTGAATTGCCCGGATTAATCGCTACGTCTGTTTGGATAAAGGGTACATAACTAGTCGACTCTGCAGACGAAATACTGCGACCTATGGCACTTACAATGCCTGCTGTAACAGAGTAATCGAGACCAAATGGTGAACCTATTGCCAATACCCATGCGCCTACTTTAAGGTTATCTGGGTCAGCAAAATCTAAGGTCGGCAGGTTATCTGCCTCTATCTTAAGCAATGCGAGATCAGAGAGCCGATCAGAACCAATAACAGTCGCTGAATACTGACTCCTATCCGCAAACTGCACTTCAATCTCGTCTGCATTATCTACCACGTGATGGTTGGTGAGAATATAACCATCGGCAGAAATAACAAACCCAGAGCCCATGGTTCTTGATGGCTGCGAAGGCCTACGCCTTTGTTCAAATAGATCACGGAAAATATCCGGTGCCTGACCCTGCATTCGGGACTGTTCTTTTTGAGAAACCGCTTTACCAACAGTATTGATTTTGACCACTGCCGGCGCGACTTTTTCAACCAATGGAGTGAAATCGGGCAAATTAGCGCCCGCTGCGGATGCTGCTATTGTAAAAAAACAGGTGATAAAAAAAACTCTGTTTAGCACTAAAAACTCCTTTGGATTTTACTATCAAATTACGATTAAGGTATCTACTGGCTGGCTAAGATCAAGAGGAACGCCTGATAACACTGGATTAAGTTTAGGGTCACAATTAGTTTGCTTACTTCTGAGTTTGACTAACAATCCTCCCAAGAAAAGCCCAAGGGTAGCACCCAAAATACTGAATAAATCCTGTTCCATTGTTTTTATTCCCGAGCCCAAAAGCCAAGCACCAACAACGGCCATTAAAATAGGCAACATATAGACCAACAGTGAACCCTTTACTATGACATTCTCTGGAATCCCTATGGTGACACTCTGCCCTAACTCGATACTTTCAGCAGCATAATCCCCTGGCAGCACTCTAATTCGATTCGTTTTACCGGTTAGTTTAGACAGCAAGCTCTGCCCACAACCTTTTTCAGCGATACAGGTGTCGCAGGCGGTCCTCTGTATGGTCTCAACCCAAAGGCTACCGTGCTCATTGCTCACCACTATCCCAGTTTCGAAGATCATGTTTAAAAGCCTAAACAGGTTACGAATTTTTGGCCGTATCAGATGCCCAAGTTACCGATTCTATAATTCTTCTCGCCGTATCACTGGGGATTTCACCCACCACAGAAACCGTGAAAAACGAACCCTCTATCAGGACTTTAGACACCAAGGCAACCGTCGCTCCTGATGTGGCTGCAAACGAAGGTATCTTAATGCTGGCTTCTGACGATTCAACAAACACCGAGAGAACCGCTAAACCATCAGTGAACACCATAGAATATTGCCCACCATTCTCATCTAATCGAGAGTCAGTCATCACAAAGCCTGTCGGCATCCAATCAACTTGCCACTCAGGTACGTCTTGCTGAAGCAACGAGTTATTCTTTTTACAATCAGCCCTCTCATCGGCCTCTAGATTAATAGACCCTGAGGGAACCTCCATTGAATCAAGATCACCCCCAACGGAAATCTCAATAAACTGAAACCGCTCCATAGGTTTACCAGCAAGACTAATCAGTACGGACTGAAGCATCAGACCGGATTGTTTGTCAATTGCAACAACATAACCATAACGCCATGCATCGTTAGGACGTAACATTAACAATGTGGTTTCACGACCCGCAATTCGTTGGGTACCAGCAGTCTCTATTGAATACGATCTTTTTAGCTGCACATAGCTAGAGTCATTGATATTGAGCCCTGATGTTTCCCCGAGAAAGGCAGCGGTTTTGTGGCACTCTTTTGTGCCACTGAAGCTTGAAAACTCTCCCTCAGGGCCATTCAAACTGACGATCTGTTCGAAGATCTCAGCATCCCGCACTAAATGAAGAACTTTAGCACTTTTGAGATTCCCCATTTTTTCATAGGTAACAAGTCCCTCATAATTAAGCCGCTGGGAGGCATTAATCATTTCAACCATTAAGCCATAGGCTGGATCTGTTTGCTGAGAAACCGACGCTCCGCACGCAAAAATGGCGGTCATAATAACCGCCATCCTAAATTTCTCTTTCATATAATCTATTACACGCACGCTCTAACCACCCTATTCTAAAACAGCATCACCTGATTCAATACGAGCAAAGGGTAACATACTTTGATTGCTGTTAAGTGCAGCATGACTGGAATGTTTAGCCAAAATGTCAGCTAAATAAAGTCTAACCTCTTGCTCAGAATATTGCGCTTTAGTCACCTGTTTAACCTCCACTATGGGCTGAGGATATTGTCGAGCTCCATTAAAACCACTGGCACTGACTGTCCGCGCTTGAGTCTCAACAGGCAGTTGCCAACCTGCTGGAAATTGATTAGCTGGACCGGTACTATTTTCGCCCATCATCTTATCTGATTGGGCAAACTGAGAAGCTTGATCGGCACCACCTAAAGGGTTACTAACATTCTGAACGCCAAGCACAGCAACCAAAGCAACTGATGCGGCGACTGCGAAAGGGCCAGCCGAGCTTATGCCTAATGACGCACCCACAGCCAAGATGCCTGAGCGACTAAATATTTTAGTCAACGGATTCATCTTATGAGTAACTTCGCTATCAATCGCATCAGAGACCGCTATTGAATAATCTACAGTGGATACATTGTCTTTGCTTATGACAGCAGATGCCAAATGATAGCGCCGCCATTTTCCCCGAATTTCAACGGCTAACGCGCTGTCGTTTGCATCCAATTCTTTTAGAATTCGACGAATTTCTATGTCATTTGCCTCGCTATCCATCAGCGCAGATAAAGACTCATTCAACCGATTTTCGTGATCGCTCATTTAATTGCCTCGTTAAAAACAAATCAATTTTTTTACATACTGACTATATGACCAATCATTAGCAAAAAGGTTCACCCATCTTTTAAACCCCCACCGACCAATTTTACCACCTGCAAGTCGATCGTCTCTCTAGCCCTAAAAATACGCGACCTTACCGTTCCAACAGGACAATCCATTATCGTTGCAATTTCATCGTAACTCAGACCTTCAAACTCTCGCAACGTCACTGCAGTTCTTAGATCCTCAGGAAGATCAGCAATTGTTTTGTGGATCAAAGCGGCCAGCTCATCTCGAAAAAGATTATTCTCCGGCGTACCTAAATCCTTAAGATAGTCACTACCATCATAATACTCAGCATCCATCGCATCAATATCAGAGCCTGGTGGTCGACGACTGCGCGCAACAAGGTAGTTCTTTGCTGTATTGACGGCGATACGATACAGCCAAGTATAAAACTGACTCTCACCGCGAAATTTGGGTAACGCTCGATAAGCTTTAATGAACGACTCTTGCACTACATCGGCAACCTCATCGGTATCCCGAACAAAGCGCCCAACGATAGCGTGCATCCTGCTTTGGTATTTGAGTACTAAAAGGTCAAACGCTCTCTTATCACCTTTTTGAACCCTAACGACCAGTTGCTGATCAGTGGCGTCTTTTTTATTTTCCGTCATCAAACAATCCGTTCTCGCAACTCTTATGGCCTATTTTTTGAAGCTAACGAAATCTAACATTCGACGGCACTACTCTAAAGACAACCGACTGATCGTAAAGTTCGCGTGATTCGTACTCTTATATTATCATGGCCGACCCAACCTGTGTGGCACACCGATGCAACAAACTCATCTTTATGACGTTATTATTATTGGCAGCGGAGTTGCTGGCCTCACCAGTGCTCTGCAGTTAGACAAACACTTGCATGTTGCGCTTATTAGTAAAGCATCGTTGCAGGCTGGCGCGTCATGGTTAGCTCAAGGGGGTATTGCCGCTGTATTTGACGAGAATGATAGTCCCGCCGCGCACATTGCTGACACATTGGTTGCTGGCGCAGGGCTTTGCCATGAAGAGTCAGTTCGATTCGTGGTTGAAAATGGCCCCAGCGCGGTTAAATGGCTCATAGATCAGGGTGTGCAGTTTACCAAGGAAAATAATCAGCAAGGCTACCACCTCACCCAAGAAGGCGGCCATAGTCACCGTCGTATTCTGCATACCGCAGATGCGACAGGTAAAGAAGTCACCGGAACGCTAGTAGATCAAGTTATTGCGGCGTCAAATATTGACATTTTTGAACAGCATTGTGCCGTAGACCTTGTCACCCAAGCTGATACAGATTCGCGCAAAATTCGTTGCACGGGGGCCTACCTGTTAGATATTACGACAGGTTCTGTATCTTTATTTCAGGCCAAAAGTGTCATTTTAGCCTCGGGAGGTGCCAGTAAAGCATATCTTTACACCAGCAATCCTGATGGGGCCAGTGGTGATGGTATGGCGATGGCGTGGCGAAAGGGGTGCAGAGTCGCCAATTTAGAATTCAATCAATTTCATCCAACTTGTCTATATCATCCTAAAGCTAAGTCATTCCTCATTACCGAAGCACTTCGAGGTGAAGGTGCTGTATTACGCTTACCTAACGGCAATGCATTTATGAGTGGCTTTCACCCCGATGCTGAACTAGCACCTCGGGATGTAGTAGCTCGGGCTATCGATCATGAAATGAAGCGACTTGGTTGTGACTGTTTATATCTGGATATAAGCCATAAGTCCGCCGACTTTATTACCAAACATTTTCCGACGGTATATAAGCAGTGCCTAGAGTTTGGCATTGATATAACTACCGATCCTATTCCTATTGTGCCCGCTGCACACTACACCTGCGGAGGTATTTTAGTATCCAAAGATGGGCAAACTGACTTGCAAAATCTTTACGCTGTTGGTGAGAATGCCTTTACCGGTTTACATGGTGCTAATCGGATGGCCAGTAACTCGCTCCTAGAATGCTTGGTGTATGCCCAGGCCGCTGCGGGAAGAATTAATCAACATATCAATCAGATCGCACCGCCAGATTTCATTCCTGAGTGGGATGAGTCACGCGTCAGTCATTCTGACGAAGATGTGGTCATCTCCCACAACTGGGATGAATTGCGCCGCTTCATGTGGGATTACGTTGGTATTGTCCGAACTAACAAACGTCTTCAAAGAGCCCAACATCGCATCAAGTTGTTACAAAAAGAAATACAAGACTACTACAGCAACTGCAAGGTAACCCGAGACTTGTTGGAACTGCGTAACTTAGCGACAGTGTCAGAGCTGATTATTCGATGTGCAATGCAACGTAAGGAGAGTCGCGGTCTACACTTTACCCTGGACTATCCCGAGCTCTCTCCGATTGCCCGAGACACGATTATGGTGCCGATTAATTATGCAGCTCAAGATGTGATTATTAATCGTGATTAAACTTGATCTAATCTTCTAGCCACCAAAAAAATGCGCAACTGATGATGCTCTGCCTCTGAAAGAGCATCTCGAGGCAGCGTGCGGCGGACAGTCCTGCCATTAGGGGTTTTAAAATAAATAATAATCAAACTGCTTATTACAAATTGATACTCTCGAAGAACAAGTCTGTCTTGCTCTGGCATTCTGCTTAATAGCCAGCAGTCAGTCTCAGGTGAAAAAAGTAGCTCCTCAGGTTCCACCTGAATCCATGCCTTTACCTCACTAATAAAAAAGCCGGTCACGATACACATCGTCACTAATTTAGGCCAAAATAAAATTGGCATCAATATTAGAAGTGCGATCAGTAATAACACCAACCAGAGGTTCGCGTAAAAAAGTATTCTCGATGGCTTAAGAGTGAACCGAAGCGGCTTTTTCTCGACTGTCACGAATTATCTGCAGTATCCTTTGCATGTTTGGGTCAGTTGGGTGTTCGCGTTGCATAAACCACATAAATAACGTTTGATCTTCACACTCTAACAAAACCTCGAACCGAAGTTTGTCATCTTCTTCTAAGGAATCGTAGACATCCTTCACAAAGGGCGCGAGAATTAAGTCTAGTTCTAACATACCACGGCGACTAGCCCACAATAGACGGTTCTTATTCATAGCTAATCAATCAGTGTCAAAAAGGCTATTATAAGAGACAATTAACGATAAACATACAGAGTCATGCAAACCTATGGACTGGCAGTCACTTTTCCCAAGTCACAACCTCATTGCTAATACTGAAAATCCCAGTATTGTAGAATCTTTTGGTGAGTCACCATCTGACTATAAATCACTGTCTAAGCAGAATGTATTAAGCACCGATTTAAGAGGCTACATCCAATTATCCGGCCCCGACACTGAAAAATTTTTGCAGGGTCAAGTCAGCTGCGACATGAGTTTGCTGGAAAAGGGGAAAACGATTAATGGCGCCCATCTGACCCCTAAGGGCCGTATCACCTTTTTGTTTAGTGCCCACAAGGACCAAGATGACAACATACTACTAGAAACACACCCTTCAGTAGTTGAATTAGCCATTTCTAGTTTTAAGAAATACTCAGTATTCTTCAAGACTGACATCACTGATGTCAGTGATCAATTTTTCAGCGCTATGATTTCTGGGCCCAATAGTGCAGAACGGGTAAAACAAATAACGACATGTCACATCAAACAATATGATTCTTCATTATTTCTCGTCACCGTTGACGCTGGCAGGGCCATCCAACAGTTTAACTCGCAACCTGCGGCTCTAACGCCGGCAGGCCAAGGTTATAGTGATCTAATGCGGGTTCGAAGTGGCAATGCAGATGTGACCGTTGATACCTCTGATGAATTTATTGTGCAAATGATTAATCTAGATGCACAAAACTACATTAGCTTCAAAAAGGGTTGTTACACCGGTCAAGAGATCGTTGCCAGAGCCCATTACCGAGGCTCAGTAAAAAGACGAATGCATCTCATGTGGCTTGACACTGCCAACATGCCGCCTATAGGAGTCTCGCTGATAGATTCTAACGGCAAGGTAATAGGTACCGTTGCCGCCGCAGCTAGAGCAAGCGAATGCAGTATAGAAGCCCTAGCCGTATTACCTGAAAAATATTTAGCAACGGCTGAAGTGACCTTTGATAAAGAGCAATTCTTCAGCACTATACATTTACCTTTGCCTTATAAGGTTCTAGAACGCTCGTGAACGACATTATTGTCTGGATATCCAGTCACCAGAACATATTGGTATTGTCAGGGATGGCATCTATTATTATTTTCATCGTGAGTTTGTTATCTTTACCATGGCTGGTAGCTAAGATTCCAGAAGATTATTTTGTACCAAAAAAACGTGCTGGGACGCCCTGGAAGGGCCATTTTCTGGGATTATGGTTGCTAATGTTTGCGGTGAAGAATGTGGTTGGGTATTTATTGTTATTTAGTGGATTTTTGATGTTGTTTTTACCTGGCCAAGGCATTCTAACCATGCTAACTGGCCTGCTGTTAATGGACTACCCTGGTAAATTTCAACTCGAACGGAAAATCGCCTTATCACCAGCGGTACTTTCCAAACTAAACTGGTTACGAGAAAAAGCTAATCAACCACCCTTAAAAATAGACTATTAGGCCAACGTTAGTTAAGTATCAGTCTCTTTGCGAAACCCAAAATAGCCCCAAATAACCTCATGCCCAGCACGAGGTGATAGCGGAATATTTAGCGCTAAGATTAGGCTGATTAGAGCCATCACAGAACCTGCCAGAAACACCCACATAGGCGATATTAGCCAAATTAGACCAAATAGCACAGGTATAACTACCGCGGCGATATGGTTAATTGTGAAGGCTACCCCTGCAGTAGACGCCATATCTGCAGGGTCAGCAATTTTTTGAAAGTAAGTTTTAATCGCAATTGCCAATGAAAAAAACAAATGGTCAATGACATACAACGCCCCAGCCCAGTAAGCACTACTTACAAAGGCATAGGCCGTAAACACGCAAAATAAACCACAGTACTCAAAGATGAGTGCTCGGCGCTCACCCACTTTACCTACGATGACGCCAATACGGCTCGCAAATACCCAGTTAAAGAGGTGGTTAACCAGGAATAGTGCTGCTATATCGCTGACGGTATAACCAAATTTTTCCACCATTAAAAAACCAGCAAAGACCATGAAAATTTGACGTCTAGCACCACTCATAAAGGTCAAAGCGTAATACAGCCAATAGCGTTTACGAATTAAAAGATGTTTTCTCTGCGGCGTTTTGCTGACGAATCGGGGGAACGCGAACCACATTAGCAATGTTAGAATTAAACAACTACCGCCACCCGCCAAATAAATAACTTTATAATCCAAACCTAAATATCGTTGGGAAATCCACAAAACCCCGAAGACGATTAAAGATGCTGCCGAACTTGCAGCGATCAATTTACCTAATATTGCTGGCGCTTCATCAATGGAAAGCCACTGCAGGGACAGAGACTGTTTTATCGTTTCATAATAATGAAACCCAACCGACATCAGAAAAGTGGTTAGATAAAGCCCCACTGCAGAAGGAAAGTACCCGCTAATCGCTACACCGACACCCAGTACCGCCAACGATAGATAAGCAAATATCTGTTCCCTTATTAACAGCAGCACAAACACTGCTGTAAAGGCTAGAAATCCCGGTATTTCGCGAATACTTTGTAAAACACCAATTTCTTTACCTGTAAAATATGCTCTTTCAACTACAAAATTGTTAAGTAATGCGGTCCAGGTTGCAAAGGCAAAAGTCATTGCCACAGTCATCAAAATCAATAGGTTTTTGGGGGTTTGCCATGGCTTGGGGGGCACGGAAATGGTTCCTTGATTAGAGTTCAAAAGTAATTTGTCCACTGTCATCTTTCTGCGAGGGAAGCTGCCAGTCAATACACTGAACGCCAGCACTCTTAAGATAATTATTCGCCAATGAAAAATGCTTACAGCCCAGAAACCCGCGATATGCAGAGAACGGCGAAGGATGGGCTGCCCGTAAAATAAGGTGCCGAGATCCATCGATCAAGGTAGCCTTTTTCTGCGCGTAATTACCCCACAACATAAATACCACCCCCGCAGATTGCTGGCTGACTACGCGTATCACCTGATCGGTAAAGCACTCCCAACCCTTATTAGCATGAGCGCCCGGATCGCCTGCTTCAACAGTCAATACTGAGTTCAACAGCAATACGCCCTGTTGTGCCCAGCTTTCTAGGCAGCCATGATGGGCTGGCACAATGCCTAAGTCAGAGTCCAACTCTTTGAAGATGTTACGCAGTGAAGGTGGGATTTTATTGCCTCTGGCAACTGAAAAGCACAAACCGTTAGCCTGTCCATCTCCGTGGTAGGGGTCTTGGCCTAAAATCACCACTTTTAAATTATCAAAGTTAGTATGCTCGAAAGCCGCAAAAATCATTTCAGTCGGTGGGTAGACCACTTTATTAAGTGCTTGTAACTGAGATAAATAATCACCAAGGCCAGCCAGATAGTCCTCATCTAATTCACGACCAAGCACTTCGACCCAAGATGGATCAATTTGATGATGCGCTTGCTCAATAATATTCATAATTCCCTTAAATCACTAGGACCCCTAATGACGGTAGATGTTATCATAGAACTCTATGTCGCCCATCTCTACTATTAATATCTGGCGCCTTACCTGGCCAACCATTATCAGTAATATTACCTATATGCTGATGGGTGTCGCATTCCTGAAAATGGCGGGTAGTTTGGGCACTGACGCCGTGGCAGCCGTCACGACGGGCCAGCGTCTTTATTTTGTACTTCACGCTATAATGATGGGCCTATGCAGCGGCACTACCGCGATGGTAGGTAAATATTGGGGAGCCAACAATCACCTTTTAGCGGGTCGTTTTGCGTCGCTTTCAATGTTGTTGTTTTTCTTGGACGGCCTGCTCTTCGCATGGATCGCAATTCCCTTTCGCGAGCAGTTAGTGGGCATTTTTAGTCTGTCTGAAAATGCCCATAGAATGGCCGTTGATTTTATTTTCTGGACTGCAGTTTTTGCACCAGCAATGTTATCCACACTAGTATTCAATATGTCGTTTCGAGCCATTGGCGACAGCACTACCCCACTATGGACGGCTATCTTTGGTGTCATCCTGAGCGTCATTCTTGGTGCCGCTATGACTTTTGGTTGGGTTGGGTTGCCTGCCATGGGTATTTCAGGCTTAGCGATTGGTGGGGGTATAGCTATGTCCATAACTATTATCGCGTTTTTACTAATCTGGATTTTCGGCGGGTTTGATTTCAAACCTGCCAATCCAATGAAGGACTTGTTGGCCAATGGTAAAAAACTAGTCAATATTGGACTGCCCGCGGCTTTCGAACAGGCTTTCTTTCAGGGCGGCCTGCTCATCTTTATGGTTTTTTTGGCAGGCTATGGTAACGAGCCTTTTGCGGCCTACGGCATAGGTCTATCAATACTGGGTATCGTTATTGTCATTGCTTTTAGCTTTTCTATCTCAAGCGCCACTCTCGTTAGTCAGCATTTAGGGGCGGGTGACCACCAAGGAGCTTATGACGCTGGCTGGAAAACCATGCGCACCTGCCTGTACATAATGATTTCTGGCGGTGTCCTGATGAGTTTGTATGCACGAGAGATCGCGAGTTTTATGATTGCCGACCCCCTCGTTATTCACCACATGGTTCAGTTTACCTATATTTTAAGCGCCTGCTTACCCCTAATGGCCATCGAATTCAGCATGGCGGGCGCTCTTAGAGGCGCAGGTGACACTCGCTACCCGATGAAAGTGACTATATTTAGCATCGCTATAACCCGCATTATCGCTCCTTGGATAATGGTTACAATGGGTGTAGATGTCGTATGGCTGTACGCTACCTCTTTGGCTGATTTTTCGATAAAATCAAGTCTAAATATGCGGCGTTTTCGTAAAAAAGACTGGCTCAAAGGCCATCCTATCAAGAGTGAGCGATCCTAGTTATGCTTCAACAACCCGCATTATCTGAACAACAAGCACGGTTCAATCGTCAAATCGCGTACTGGTTGCTAATATGCGCTACCGTTATTTTTGGCATGATCCTGCTCGGTGGTATAACGCGCCTAACTAATTCCGGCTTGTCGATGGTCGAATGGAAACCTCTAGTGGGAGTTATTCCGCCCTTATCTCTGGCCGACTGGCAAGAAATGTTCCTCAAATACCAACAATATCCTGAATACCAAAAGACCAACTTCACTATGACCCTAGAAGAGTTTAAGCCCATCTTCATGTACGAGTACCTGCATCGTGTCTTAGGTCGTTTTATTGGGGTTCTTTTTGTGTTTCCGTTCTTGTTTTTTCTGTTTACTAAACGTATCACTCCAGGTTTAACCCCAAGACTATTGGTCATGTTGGTGTTAGGCGGCAGTCAAGGTCTGCTGGGGTGGTACATGGTTAAGAGTGGCTTAGTCGATAACCCTCATGTCAGCCAGTACCGCCTCACCGCGCATCTGGGACTAGCCGTTTTTGTCTACGGGTTTATTATCTGGACTGCACTAGACCTGCTTGCACCTAAGCAGCTTCAACCAAACCATCTGAAGCGCTTTTCCTTTACCCTAAGCGGGTTGATATTTTTAATGATTCTTTCTGGTGGCTTAGTCGCTGGTACACGCGCAGGGGTACCCTTTCCGACCTGGCCTCTTATGGGTGATAGCTTTATTCCGCCGGGTTTATATAGCCTGCAGCCGATCTGGCTTTCAGCCTTTGAAGACATGCTTACGATTCAGTTTAATCATCGCATGCTTGCCTATCTCATTGTTTGCTTGGTAGTAACATTTGCCTACAAAGCTCTTAAGTCTGATTTGCAGGGACCTCTTAGAATTGCCATCTACTGCTTCATTGGTTTGTTATTTCTGCAAGTCAGTTTAGGCATTAGCACTCTGATTTTTTATATTCCAGTGCCTGTTGCTGCCGCCCATCAAGTTTGCGCGGTTGCACTTTTAAGTGTTTCTTTATTCGTTAGTCATTCACTTGCCCGTTAATCAGAGCCCAAGGGGCTCTAGTGCCTAATAATGTGAGACCTAGGGCTCACATGCAATATTCCATGTTGCAAGGAGTATCGATACAATAAAGCCACGGCTAGATGCTTTTAGAACATCCGTTACATTGTTTAAAGGATTAATCATGCGAACTACACTTTTTTTAATAATGTCCTTGCTTGCAGTAAATCTTTGGGCTGAAATCACTCCTGACCCCTCGGGGCTGTGGAATACTTTTGATGACAAGGGCAATATTGAGTCTACCGTCGAGGTTCGCGTCGCGGAGGGCAAGCTATATGCAAACATCCTTAGCCTGCATAATGCCCCTGAGGACAACCCTATTTGCATTGAATGCAAAGGGGATTTATATGGCAAACCTGTTATCGGCATGCAAATTATTAACGGACTTACGCTAAAAAATGATATCTGGCAAAAAGGTAGCGTTTTTGACCCCAAAACAGGTGATGCCTACAAGGGCAAAGTATGGCTAGACAATGGCACACTTTTCGTTCGCGGACACATTGGCTTTTTGTATCAAACCAAAAGTTGGCAAAAAGTCTCCAGCGACACCAAGTAGCAGTCACAATAGCCTCTTCAATGAAACCATATTCACTTCATTTTAGCCGCTTCCTGTAATACAAAACAAATTGCCGTTACCGCCTAAAATTAGCGCTCATTACTATTGCTTTTCTCTCCTATAGAACTATATTCTATGGCTAGATAACCATAAAAAGAGTGGGCTAATGAATTTAGATTTTTCAGACGATCAAAAGTTGCTTCAATCAGAAGCGCGCAAATTTCTCGAGAAAGAACAGTCCCTACAAAGAAGTCGCAGTGTTCTGAACCAACAGGAAGCATTAGATACTGACCTTTGGCAGCAAATAGTTGCCATGGGATGGACCGGGATTAGAATACCAGAACAGTATGATGGCTTGGGACTAGGCCATCTCGAACTTTGCGTTGTCGCCGAGGAACTAGGTCGATCGCTCGCTCCAGTGCCTTTTTCATCATCGGTATACCTATTTACCGAAGCTATTATCAAGTTCGCTAGCGATGAAATAAAACAAGATTTACTCCCAAAGCTGGTAACGGGTGAATGCATTGGCACACTCGCCATCACCGAGCAATTACTAGCGCCCACCGCACAAAATATTAATACGACGGTCGCCAATAACGCCGTCTCGGGCACCAAGATTGCTGTTCCCGACGCAGGTATAGCCACCCATGTCATTGTTATCTGTAATGGCCAGAAAGGTATTGAGTTACGGTTGGTTGAGCTCAGTGACGACTGTAATATCCAAAAGCAAGACACCATTGACGACAGTCGAGGTCATTTCTCAATCGACTTTAACAATGCAAATAGTCAGTTACTGGGTCATCACGGTGCAGGCTGGAGACTATTACAAAACCTACTCGACCAAGCGGCTGTCATGTTTAGCTTTGAACAACTAGGCGGCGCACAAGCGACCCTTGACATGGCAACCAGCTATGCCCAACAGCGATTTGCCTTTGGTCGTGCTATTGGCTCCTATCAGGCAATCAAACACAAGCTGGCAGACATGTATATTAAGCTAACCCTCGCAAAATCTAACAGCTACTACGGTGCCTGGGCGCTGTCTACTGAATCCGCCGAGTTAGCTGTGGCCGCCGCTACCGCTAGAGTCAGTGCCACACAAGCATTCAACTATTGTTCTCAGGAAAATATCCAAACCCACGGCGGTAATGGGTTTACCTGGGAGTACGACTGTCATCTTTTCTATCGTCGCGCTAAGTTACTGTCTTTAAATGTCGGGTCCCTTGCCACTTGGAAGGAAAAACTCATCCATGGGTTAGAAAAAGCCCAACCTGCCAATGCTCAATAAGGGGTCTGATATGAATTTTAATGATACGGAGCAACAAGCCCAATTTAGAGTTAAATGCAGTGCTTGGTTAAAAGATAACGCCCAACTCAAAACCCAAACCGGCAACCACAACCCTCACGGTAAAGCGGGTTCGCCGGAATTTCTAGACGCCTCGAGAATCTGGCAAAAAAAGAAGTTTGACGCTGGTTGGGCAATGCTGCACTGGCCAAAAATTTATGGTGGCTTAGAAGCCTCGCCGCTTGAGAGAATTATTTGGGGCCAAGAAGAAGCTAAATTTAGTGTCCCTCGGGGTGTCTACGAAATTGGTCTAGGCATGGCAGGACCGGTAATGATGCAGTATGCCACTGAACAACAAAAGCAGCGCTACCTACCCCCCATGGCCGCTGGCGAAGAGATTTGGTGTCAACTATTCTCTGAGCCCTCAGCGGGGTCTGATGTAGCTGGCCTGCGTAGCAAGGCCGTGCAGGATGGTGATGACTGGATTATCAATGGCCAAAAAGTTTGGACCTCCGGGGCACAGTTTTGCGATTACGGTATTATTGTAGTGAGACACGACGCCAACTTAGATAAACATGCCGGAATGACCTTTTTCTTTGTTGATATGAAATCTCCCGGCATTGACATCAAACCGATCAAGCAGATTACCGGTGGCTCGTCATTTAACGAAGTGTACTTTAGTGACGTACGCATCCCAGATAGCCAAAGGCTTGGCGCAGTGGGTGATGGCTGGAGAGTCGCTATTACCACCCTAATGAATGAAAGGCTCGCTGTGGGTGATGCCAATGGCGTCGATGCCACTGAAGCCTTTGAATGGGCTCAGGGTCAGGACGATCACGGCCACGCACTGATACAAAACCGAGCGGTGCGAGAGTCCATTGCTGACTGGTACTGCCAAGCTAGCGGACTTAAAAACACTAAACTGCGAACTATGTCGGCTCTCTCCAAAGGAGATACACCAGGGCCCGAGGCCTCCATTACAAAGGTAGTCAGTGCGAACAAATTACAAGCCATTGGTAACTTTGGTATTGATTCATTAGACATGGCTGGCATGTTAAAAACCGACCTCTCAGATGTTCATGAATTCCATAATGCGTGGCTCGGCTCGGCAGGGCTGCGAATCGCTGGCGGCACGGACGAGATCTTGAAAAATATCATCGCTGAGCGTGTTTTGGGATTGCCTCAAGACCCACGAGCCGATAAAGGGGTGGCGTTTAAAGATATTCCCTCGGGTAAATAGAGGTAATAATGACTCGATGTGACATATGTTAAACACCGCAAAACCCGCCCATTCTGTCACAAAAAATCAACGTATCAGATTAGATTGCCAGAGCCTCTTTCTTTAAAACCGCTCCGTTTGTTTTTTAATTCAAACAATGTATAGTTTCGCCGGCCAGATACTGTGACAAAGTTTTAACTGGAGAACGCTTCTCCCCATAAGAAGTTGTGCTTATTGGCCAGTTACGACCAGAGACCTCACCAAACTATAAAATAGCGGGTTTAGTCAAATATCAATAACCCTCTGTAAACGAATTTATTAATGGAACCTAAGTATGCCCATAGTCACTTTTATACAAGCCGACGGCAATAGCCAAGAAGTCAACGCTGAAACCGGCAACAGTTTAATGCAAGCGGCTGTAGATAATATGGTCGAAGGAATCCTTGCCGAATGCGGTGGTTCTTGCAGTTGCGCTACGTGCCACTGCTATATCGAAAAAAGCTGGGTAGACAAAGTTATTCCGGCTAGCGAGATGGAAAAGGACTTACTTGACTGCGTGACCGACCCAGAAGACAACAGCCGTTTGTCCTGTCAAGTTATCATAACCGATGCCCACGATGGTTTGATGGTACACCTACCTGTATCACAGTTTTAATAGGCGCGATCTTCAGTCTCACTAATCCAATGTAGATCATAAAATCTCTATGATAAGAGTCTGTTCAGTAATTATTATCCTATCAAAATCAGTAGCACCATCTAACGTTTATTTTCTCTTGCTTGGCGCTGAAACCTAGGCCAAGCCTCAAATCTAAAAAAACTGCCTAAAACCATCACGTTTGTTTTTTTCTAGAAACGATGTATAGTTTACAGAACCTAAAATTAAACTAACTAAAGGTTCATCTCTATGCCATACCAAGAGGATTTTCTGCTCAGAGCCTATCGCTCGATGAGAACCATTCGCCAGTTCGAAGAGCGCTGTATCAAAGAGTTTATGGGAGGCAATATTCCCGGTTTCGTTCATGCATCTAACGGTCAAGAGGCGATTGCTGTAGCTGCCTGTATTGATCTTAGCGACAGCGACATAATTGGTAGCACTCATCGAGGCCACGGCCACTGTATCGCCAAAGGCTGTGACATCGGCGGCATGATGAAAGAGATCATGGGCCGATCTACCGGTCTATGCAAAGGTAAAGGCGGCTCCATGCACATTGCCGATATCGATAAAGGTATGCTCGGCGCTAACGCGATTGTTGGCGGTGGTCCACCACTCGTAAACGGTGCCGCTCTGGCGGCCAAAACCCTGGGCACTAAAAACGTCGCTCTTTCCTTTAACGGTGACGGCAGTGCCAACCAGGGCACGACAATGGAGGCGATGAATATGGCCGTTGTTTTGCAGCTTCCTCATGTGTTTGTTTATGAAAATAACGGTTACGCTGAAGGTACTGCTGCTAACTATGGTCTTGGCTGCGACAGCCTGACAGACCGGAACTCTGGCTTTGGTATGCCAGCTGAATGCGTTGATGGCAATGACTTCTTTGCAACGTATGAAGCCCTCAAGGTAGCCACTCAACGGGCTCGCGATGGCGGTGGCCCTACTTCTATTGAGGCTAAATGTGTCCGGTTTGACGGCCACTTTATTGGTGACCCACAGCTTTACCGCGGCGAAGATGAAGTTAAAAATGCTCGTAAGACCGAGGACTGCTTAAAGATTTTCCGTGACCGGGTCATTAAAGAAGGATGGTTAAAAGCCGCGGCTATGAATGCGATAGATAAGGAAATCGCAGCCAAAATAGAAAAGGCTGTTGCCGATGGCCTAGCTGCGCCGCGCCCAGACCCCTCCACGGACCTTTTGTCCGATGTCTACAGCTCATACTAAGGGTACCGAGATGACTACTAATACTAATAATTCAAAAATAGGCGGTAAGACGTCAATAAAGACTTATCGTGAAGCCCTTAATGATGCCATTCGTGAAGAGATGCGCCGGGATCCAACTGTTATCGTTCTCGGTGAAGAAGTCTCCGGTGGCGCTGGCTGTGATGGCCAAGATGACGCATATGGAGGCGTTTTCGGGGTGACCAAAGGCCTGATGCCAGAGTTCGGTCGAGAGAGAGTGATTGATACTCCTATATCTGAAGCTGCCATTATTGGTGCCGCCGCCGGCGCTGCCAACAATGGTCTCCGCCCCATCGCTGAACTGATGTTCTTTGATTTTATTGGCGTGTCCTTCGATCAAATCTTTAATCAAGCTGCTAAGTTTCGCTATATGTTCGGCGGCAAGTCCAAAACCCCAATGGTCATTAGAGGCACAGTGGGCGCAGGTTGGAGAGCAGGCGCACAGCATTCCAGTATGCTCCACTCGGTTGTTACCCATATCCCTGGCCTAAAAGTAGTGATGCCCAGTAATGCCTACGATGCCAAGGGTTTGATGGTGCAAGCGATTCGCGATGAGGATCCTGTGATCTTTCTCGAACATAAAGTCATGTACAACAATGAATGTGAAGTGCCCGACGAGCAGTACGCGATACCGTTCGGTGAGGCCGCGTTCCCTCGTCAAGGTAAAGATGTCACTATCGTTGCTATCTCTAATATGGTCACTCACGCCATTGCCGCGGCCGATATTTTGGCAAAGGAGGGGATCACCTGCGACGTTATTGATCCTCGTACCGTTTCACCACTGGATGATGAGGCGATTCTTGAGAGTGTTGAAGTTACAGGCAGATTGGTTGTAGTCGATGAAGGGAACCCTCGCTGCGGCCTGGCCTCTGACATTGCCGGTATCGTTGCTGAGAAAGGTTTCTTTAGCCTCAGAGCTCCAATTCGCACCGTGACTGCACCGCACACACCTGTTCCTTTTGCCCCTGAATTGGAAGACGCTTATGTGCCCAGTGTGGACAAAGTTCTTGCCGCTGTTCGGGATGTACTGGGAGCCTAATGATGACCAATGAAATCAAGCCAATCGGTATGCCCAAATGGGGCATGGAAATGTCTGAGGGTGAGATCAATGCCTGGCATGTCAAAGTGGGTGATCAGGTCAACATTGAGGATGATCTGGTTGATGTCGAGACTGCAAAAATCGTCAATACAGTCACCGCGGCAGATAACGGTATTGTGAGGGCTATACTCGCTCAACCAGGTGAAACCCATGCTGTAGGTGATCTTCTCGGTGTTATTGCTTCTGTAGATACCAGCGAGGATGATATTCAAGCGTTTATTAATAGTTATGCGACTAACAGCGAAGTAGTATTTATAGAAAAGGCGCCGACGATGACCGAAGTTGCAAATGAATCTTCAACTCAAGTTGAACAAAATCCTAGTAACACAGATACATTGTCTGGAGGTGAAGACGACTCCAATGTCTCAGCCTCGCCAGTTGCTCGTCGCCTAGCGGCAGATTATGGGGTTAACCTCAATAATATTGTCGGTACAGGTCGTCATGGTCGTGTATCCAAGCGAGATTTAGAAGCGGCTGTAACCGCTGCGGGCGGCCGTTTGATCAGCTCTAACAATTCAGTGCCTAACAAAGCTCAGCAGGGCGATGATAGTGATATTAAGGCGACACCAGTTGCACGTCGTCTCGCCGAAGAGCTAGGTATTAACCTGCTGGAATGTCGTGCTAGCGGTGATCGCGGTCGGGTCTGCAAAGCCGATGTCGATGCTGCCGCCGCCATGAAAAATAAATTACCCTCACAGGTAGCGGTTGTAGCACCAAACACTAGCAGTTCAGAGTCTCAGACCATTAGTAGTATGCGCAAAACTATTGCCGGACGTCTGCAAGCATCTAAGCAGACCGCTCCCCATTATCGAGTGCATATTGATGCCGAACTCGACAACCTATTAACCACGCGTAAGCAAATTAATGATGCCAATACCGACACCAAAGTCTCGGTTAATGACTTCATTATTAAAGCCTGCGCCAGCGCATTAATCCGAGTGCCGGCCGTCAATGTGCAGTTTAATGGAGAGCAGATTACTCACTTTAGTGATGCCGATATCAGTGTTGCCGTTGCCATAAAAGATGGGCTGATTACGCCCATTATAGTTGGTGCCAATAATAAAGGGTTGGAGAGCATTTCCAACGAAATGCGCGATCTATCCACCAGAGCAAAACTAAACCGTCTTAAGCCTGAAGAGTTTCAGGGGGGCAGTTTCTGTATCTCCAACCTTGGTATGTATGGCATCAAGCAATTCGACGCCATTATTAACCCTCCTCAAGGCGCTATTTTGGCCGTGGGTACGGGCGAGCAGAGAGCCGTTGTCAGAAATGGTGCATTGGCCGTTGCCACTGTAATGAGCCTCACATTATCCAGCGATCATCGTGTTATTGATGGGGCTGTTGCCGCTGAGTTTATGTCTGTTCTCAAGGGTTTCTTGGAGCAGCCAGCAACTATGTTGGTTTAAGCAATAACTAAGATTGATTGAACGGGCGACGGTGAGTATGCAGCAATATGACCTAATGGTAGTGGGCGGTGGTCCGGGCGGCTATGTGGCTGCCATTCGTGCCGCACAACTGGGTTTTAAAACAGCTCTGGTAGAAAAGCAGCACCTCGGTGGCGTCTGTTTGAATTGGGGCTGCATACCCACAAAGGCTCTGCTGCGTGGTGCTGAGATAGCCCATACCCTAAAAGAGGCTGAGAATTTCGGTTTTACTATCGATAATCTTAGCTTCGATATCAATAAATTGGTGCAGCACAGTCGGTCTGTGGCAGATAAGTTGAGTCGGGGTGTCGCTTACCTGATGCAGAAAAATAATATTACTGTGATTGATGGGACCGCAAGTGTGGTTGATAAATGCCGTCTTGATGTCAGCTATGAAGGTGGCGTCAGCCAGTACAGATCCAACCATATTATTCTCGCTACTGGTGCCCGGGCGAGGAATCTTCCCAACATCGAAATTGATGGTGATCTCATCTGGGGAGCACGCGAGGCCATGACCCCCTCCTCTCTGCCCGGAAGCCTTTTGGTGATCGGCGGCGGTGCAATAGGAGTAGAGTTTGCCAGCCTCTATAACGATCTGGGAACTGATGTTACTTTGGTCGAAGCAGCTGAGCGCATTATTCCGGCAGAAGATTCTGAAATTTCATCTATTGCAGAAAAGGCCTTCCAACAGCGGGGTATCAAAGTGATGACAAGTACTCTGGTCGAATCTGTTGAAGGTGCTGGAGCGCAAGCCCGAGTATTGATTAAAGGCCCTAATGGAGAGCATCAAATCAAGTTTGATCAGGTGATTCTAGCTGTCGGGATCAGGGGTAATATTGAGGATCTCGGCCTTGATAATCTGGGTTTGAAAACCGAAAACAGCTTTTTAGTAGTTGATCAATTTGGTAAGACCAATCTGGCCGGGTTATACGCTATTGGTGATGTCGCTGGCGCGCCTTGGCTTGCTCATAAGGCCAGCCACGAAGCCATTATCTGTGTGGAAAAAATTGCCGGCCTTGCAGATGTTAAACCTTTAAACAAGCATCGTGTGCCAGGATGTACGTATTGCCGCCCTCAAATTGCCAGCGTAGGCCTGACCGAAGCGCAGGCTAAAGATGAGGGTCGCAGCATCAGAGTAGGACGATCCAATCTCGGCGCTAATGGCAAGGCGCTAGCCATCAATGAAGGGCAAGGGTTGGTCAAAACTATCTTTGACGCCGACAGTGGCGAGCTTTTAGGCGCCCACATGATTGGGCCAGAAGTCACAGAGCAAATTCAGGGTTTTGGTATTGCTCAACAGCTCGAAGCTACAGAGCATGAACTAGCCCAAACCATCTACGCCCATCCAACAGTTTCTGAAAGTATGCACGAGTCTGTCTTGGACAGCCTCGGCCTTGCGATCCATCAATAAGGTCTATTTATGAGCCGGCAAGTTCCATTACACGAAGGCCTATTTACCTGGCCTTCTAGTAACCCACAGTTACTGGGCAGTCGCTGCAGTCAATGTGCCGAGGCGACTTTCCCGGCACAGCCAGACTGCCGTAGCTGTGGTTCGCGAGATACTAAGGTTGTCGAACTGGGTGATCATGGCACATTGTGGACCTGGACAATCCAGACATTTATGCCCAAACAGCCCTACCACAGTGATGAAACAGCTGAGACATTCCGCCCCTACGGTGTCGGCTATGTGGAAATGCCCGGCGGTGTGCGAGTCGAGGCTCGCCTGCAAGCCAATAGTCCTGAGGATTTGCAGATTGGCATGCGGATGAAATTAGATATTATTCCGTTTCGCACTGATGAGAATGGCGAACAAAAAATGACATTTAGCTTTAGCGCAGTGACGGAGGCATAGATCATGGATGTAGCAATTATTGGCATAGGACTTCACCGCTTCGGCCGCTCACCCGATATGACAGGCATGCAACAGGGGGCCTCCGCCGTACGTGCCGCGCTAGCTGATGCTGGTCTTTGCTGGCAGGAAATGCAATTTGCCTATGGTGGAAGTCAAGATGCTGGCAACGCCGATGCTCTAGTTAATGAGCTTGGACTGACTGGTTTACAGTTCACTAATATTTGGAACGGTTGCGCCACCGGTGGCAGCTCTCTTCACGCTGCCTACAGTGCGATTAAATCTGGCGAGTACGATGTTGGTGTCGTGGTCGGCTTTGACAAACACCCCCGTGGCGCATTCAATCCGCAGCCCAAAGATTGGGGTTTAGATGAATGGTACGGCGAAACAGGTCTAATGCTCACGACACAGTTTTTTGCTCTTAAGACTCAGCGCTACATGCACGATCATGGCATTACTGAAGACGCCTTAATTCGCGTATCAGAAAAGGCCTTTAAAAATGGTTCACTCACGTCGACCGCTTGGCGCCAGCAAGCTCTCAGCTATGAAGAGATTGCCAGCTCGGCAATGGTCAGTGATCCGCTGCGTAAATATATGTTTTGCAGCCCCGCTGAAGGTGGCGCGGCGCTAATCATTTGCAATGCCGACAAAGCGCACCAATACTGCAGTAATCCTCTATTTATTAAAGCTGCTGCAGTGCGCACACGCCACTACGGCAGTTTCGAAGTCTTCGCACCTTCACAGGCCATGACAGTAGCCGATGCTCCTACAGTAACGGCATCCAGGGCTGCATTTGAAGTAGCCGGCATTGGCCCCGAAGATATCGACGTGATTCAGTTGCAGGACACCGACAGCGGCACCGAAATTATGCATATGGCTGAGAACGGCTTCTGTGAGCACGGTGAACAAGAAAAATTACTCCGCGAAGGTGCCACGGGAATTAACGGCCGCATACCGGTAAATACCGATGGGGGCTGTCTGGCCAATGGAGAACCTGTGGGAGCATCTGGACTTCGTCAGGTGTACGAAGTCTGTGTACAGTTGCGCGGGGAAGGCGGGGCTCGGCAAGTGCCTAACCAACCCAAGGTCGGCTACACACATGTCTATGGTGCCCCTGGCATCAGCGGCGTTAATATTATTACCAGATAGTCAAATAACTATACGTAGGAGAAAAACTATGTCTGATTTAATTAAAGTAAAGCAACAGGGTGAGGCACGCTGCGAGGGTATTAGCTATCAGGATTTACTCGATGATGAAAAAATCGAAGTGCCGAGCTACCTCCGCGAAAACACCAATCCGTACATGGGCAATGAAGATATAGATGTAGCACGCTGGATATCGCGGGATTTTCACGAGCAAGAGAAAATAAAGCTATGGCCCAAGGTTTGGCAAATGACCTGTCGTGAAGAAGATATACCTGAAGTGGGCGATCATCATATTTATGAAGTCGTCGACCAGTCAATCATCGTCACCCGCACCGGTGAAAATCAAATAAAAGCGTATATCAACTCCTGTTTACATCGCGGCCGCTTGCTACGTGACTGCGACGGCCATGTCAAAGAATTTGTCTGTCCCTTCCACGGCTCCACCTGGGATATTAATGGCCAGTTCAAAGGTATCCCCTGCAAGTGGGACTTCAGCCATTTAGACCAGAAAGATATGAGCCTACCACAGGTCAAAGTTGGTACCTGGGGTGGTTTTATCTTTATTAATTTCGACGAGAACTCTATTCCTCTAGAGGAATACCTGAGTCCATTGCCCGAGCATTTCGCGCGCTTCCCGTTGCACGACTATTACAAAGGTGCGCACGTTCAGCGTGTTGTCCAGTGCAACTGGAAAGTCGGAGCAGAGGCATTTATGGAGTCATTCCATACCTTGGAGACCCATAGCGAAATTCTGACCTTCACCGGTGATGCTAATTCCCAGTACGATACCTTTGGCGACCATGTCAGTCGCTCTGTTACGCCTATGGGCATAGCGAGCCCGCATCTGCCTAATGTGACAGAAGCAGAGACTATGCGCGACATTCTCGAACTATCCGGCCGTATGGCAACCGATAGCGCTGAGGGCCATGAAATGCCCGAGGGACTGACCGCGCGTACCTATGTGGCAGAGACCAACCGCGAGATGTTCAGTGAGATCATCGGTGAATCTCTTGATGACGCGACCAAGTCAGAGCTAGAGGACGCCATATTGTATATGCTGTTCCCCAACACTCAGGTATGGACTGGTTACCATGGCAATATTGTTTATCGTTTTCTGCCTAACGGCGACGACCATAACAGCTGTGTTTTTGAAACCATGATATTGATGCGCTACCCCAAGGGTACCAAGCGCCCAGACCCAGCTAAGAAAAATATCTTACGCCCAGATCAAGCCTTTAGTGAGGCACCTGAAATCGGCGGCCTTGGCCCAGTCTTTGACCAGGATGACAGCAATATGGCAGCTGTGCAGAAAGGCATGCTTGCTTCTAAGAAAGGTGCAGTCAGTCTGGCCAGCTATCAGGAAAGCCGAATTCGTCACCTGCACCAAACAATAGACAAGTACCTCAAAGCCTAAGATTTTGTCGCGCCGGGTTTCAGACTGTCTGAGCCCGGCAAGCTTGTTACGCTTCGCGCCCCATTAGGAGATTTCTATGACCACCAAAACAGATACATTGATCCCCGCAGCAGATATCACCGACAACCAATCTGTGGCAGTTATCTTAGAGGGAAAGAATATTCTTATCTGTAGAACTAATGGTGAATACTATGCGGTGGATAATCAATGTACCCACCAAAGAGCCAGTCTGTCTGAGGGTCGTATCAGAAACTGTTTTTTGTCTTGCCCATTGCATGGCGTACGTTTTGACTTACGCACGGGAAAGCCCATAGGAGAGCTCACAAAAGTACCACTGAAAACCTACGGTATTATCGTATCCGATGATGGCAACCTGCATATTGAATTGGATTAACCATGAAAATAAATCGTCAAGTTGTTCTCGCCTCTTATGTGACTGATGCCGCGAAACCAGAAAATTTTGCCATGTCCGAGAGCTCTGTTCCAGAGCCTAGTGAGGGTGAGTTTTTGTTACGCAACATGTACTTCTCCATGGAACCTGCGATTCGAGGTTGGGTCGATGGCAAAGCCAACTATTTCGAGCCAATCCCAATCGGTGGAGTGATCCGAGGGCCTTCTGTAGGACAGGTGGTTAAATCCTGCAATCGAGATTTTGTTGAGGGTGACCTTGTATATGCCCTCAATCATTGGGAAGATTACTCCATTTGTCATAGTGGAGCCATATTGCTTGAAAAGCTAAAGCCAGAGCCTGGAATACCCATCTCATACTATGTTGGCTCTCTTGGCGGCGCTGGGGCCACTGCGTATATCGGCTTACATGAAGTCGGCCAGATTCAAGCGGGGCAAACGGTCGTTGTCAGTGCAGCTGCAGGTGCTACGGGCAGCATGGTCGGGCAAATAGCTAAACTCTGCGGCTGCAAAGTCATAGGTATTGTTGGAAGTGATAAAAAAGCGAAGCTGATTGTGGATCAGTTTGGTTTTGATGCCGCGATTAACTACAAAAAAAATGATGTCACCGAGACCGTGATGTCCATTGCCTCAGAAGGAGCGGATATTTATTTTGATAATGTTGGCGGTCCAATCCTCAATGCGATGCTACCCGCCATGAAAGTCTATGGCCGTATTATCGGTTGTGGGATGATCTCTGACTACAATCGCACAGATAATCCAAACCCAATTACCAATCTTTGGGAGGTGGTGTCGCGGCAGCTCACCATGCAGGGGTTTCTCTTGCCCACCTATCAAAAAAAGGTACCCGCGGCTATGGCAAGACTTGAGGAGTGGATCCGAGCAGGAGAGATTACCGTGATCGAAAACATCACAGAAGGCTTGGTCAATACTCCTAAGGCATTTTGTGAGCTGATGTCAGGGAATACAGTGGGAAAGGCTCTGGTTAAAATAGACTCCGTCTAACTTGACTCTGTCACTATTGGTCTAGTCCTGACGAGTACTTTAGGATTATTAACACACCGCGTCTCTAATCTAACTTTCTTATGTGAGGTCATATGGATATCAAGGCAGCCATCGCAATAGCACCGGACAAACCGTTCAAGTTTAAAACCGTTCAATTGGATAATCCCCAAGAAAATGAAATTCTTGTAAAAATCAAAGGAGTTGGAATTTGTCATACCGACCTTGTTGCCAAAGCAGGTATGCTGCCTCCACCACATCCCTCTGTGCTGGGCCATGAAGGATCTGGCATTGTGGAAAAAATCGGTAGCGCTGTTGCCAGCGTAGCTGTCGGAGATCATGTGGTTCTATCTTTTGCCTCTTGCAGGCAATGTTCTCGCTGTATTTCAGATAGCCCGGCCTATTGTGAAAACTTTGTCCCACTAAATATAATGGGCTCTCGCACTGACGGTAGCAGTACAATTACAGATCAAGGGGAATTTGTATCCGCCCATTTTTTCGGCCAATCCTCCTTTGCAACCTATGCTTTGACCAATGAAAGCAATACGATCAAGGTAGACAAAGACTTACCCATCGAATTGTTGGGTCCTCTAGGCTGCGGCATTCAAACTGGGGCAGGTAGTATTATGAAAGCATTGGCCTGTGAAGAAGGTTCTAGCATTGCCATATACGGCGGCGGTAGCGTCGGCCTTTCTGCGGTAATGGGAGCTGTAGTACAAAAATGTTCAACTATTATTCTAGTAGAACCAATGGAAAGCCGAAGACAGCTGGCCTTGTCTCTGGGAGCAACACATGTGATTGATCCCATCCTCAGCGACACCCAGACATCTATTCATGAAATTTGCCCACTAGGGGTCAACTACGGCTTTGACAGCACCGGAGTCAGCAGCGTTATTGAAACAGCAATAGCCACTTTAGCACCTCGTGGAGAGCTAGGTCTTGTAGGTACATCAAGTCAAGATTCCTCACTTCCCACCTTTGACCCTAGCGCCCTTCTTACAGGCCAAGGGATTCGAGGAATTTGTGAAGGAGAGGTGGATCCACTTCAGTTTATTCCGTTAATGCTGGATCACTATAAAAACGGAAATTTCCCCTTTGATCGCTTAATCACCACCTACCCTTTCGATCAAATCAACGAAGCAATTGATGACCAGGGACGAGGAGAATGCGTTAAACCGGTACTCGTTTTCGATATAGAATAAAAGGCCCTACCACTAGGCAGACCTTCTTATTGATGGAAATTACTGCATCGAGCTGTTTAAAAATCCTGCTTCGGAATTTGGACCTGATCATCAGCCAAGGTTAACCAACATTGTTTACTGTCCGCCCAAACATGAAAAGATGGCTTTAAATCGTCGACTTCATCGAGGGTGCCGGCCTTGATAAAAATCAAACCCATTCCCGGTGCATCCTCAGTATCTGTTATTACCGGCGAACCGCAGCTGCCGCAGAAACGACGAAAAACTGTTTGACCGCTACTCCCTTTATCTTCAAAGGTCTTTAACTCACCATCTAATTGAAAACTATCTCGGGCGAAAAAAGCGACCACAGAAAACGCTGAACCGGCCTGCTTTTGACAATTTTTACAGTGACAAACTATCGTATTCACTGGTTGTGCGGGCACCTTGTACCGCACCTGACCGCAGAGACAACCACCTTCCCTTAACTCTTCACTCATAATCTTTTCCTGTAATAATATTTTTATATTTTTATATTTTTATATTTTTATATTTTTATATTTCTTAGTTATTACTGAGAGAGCCGTCAACGGTGAACCCTGAGCCAGTAATAAACGAAGCCTCCTCACTGGCTAAATAAACCGCCATGGCGGCAATATCCTCCGGCTGACCAATGCGGCCAATCGGATGCATCGCCTTATAGCTGTCCATCAAGGCTTCGCCATCTTCGACCTGATTAATCACTTTTGTCAGCATATCGGTTTGAATGACACCCGGATTGATTGAATTAACATTAATGCTATAGCCACTGCGAGCACAATGCAGGGCGACAGATTTAGTCATCATATCCACGCCCGCCTTAGAGGTGTTATAGGCAACTAATTCAGCCTTAGGTCTAAAGGCAGAGACCGAGGCCATATTAATAATGGCCCCACCCCCATCATTTTTCATCAATTTTATCGCACCCTGACAGCCTAAAAAGCAGCTACGAACATTAATACCCATGGTTTTATCCCAGGTCTCAACATCCATTTCCTCAATCGTCCCCATCAGGGTGACACCAGCAACATTAACCATAATATCTAAGCCAGAAAATCTATCCGCGGCAATGGAAAAGACATTATCCCAATCATCAGGCTCTGATACATCATGGTAAATAAATTCACAGCTCGGCCCCAAGTTCGACTCGGCGGCAATGCCAGCCGGCTTATCTATGTCCGTGATAATGACCGTTGCGCCTTCGGCAATAAATCGCAGAGCAATACCATAGCCAATGCCTGTCGCACCGCCGGTGACGATAGCGCGCTTACCCATCAGTTTTTGCTCTGCCACCGACTACACCTTCAACATAAGCTTACCGGTATTGCTACCATCAAACAGCTTATGGAAGGCCGTCAAGGTATTGTCAAAGCCATCGATAATTTCATATTTAAAGTCAATTTTTTCGTCGACCAGCAGTTGAGCGAGCGCAGCGGCACCAACTTCAAACTGCTCAAAGTAACTACTGATTAAAAAGCCCTTAACAACGGCGTTCTTAGCAAGAATTTGCCAATAGTTATATGGGCCGGGAACCGGCTCAGCGGCGTTATAGGTTGATATAGAACCGCAGAAAACGATTCTTGCATTATCGCGAAGATTTAACAGTGCGGCATCCAGAATTTCACCACCCACATTGTCAAAATAGACATCCACTCCCTCTG
>Ga0307994_1000115_pt1 | contig 64342 bp, 63 predicted proteins | sample EllFjometagen261_FD_203171 | JGI IMG/M metagenome (GOLD analysis project Ga0307994, IMG submission 203171) | Marine microbial communities from Ellis Fjord, Antarctic Ocean - #261 | ecosystem: Environmental > Aquatic > Marine > Unclassified | place: Southern Ocean | collected 2014-11-02
TTTCTAGTCGTTCTGAAACTGCTGTTTTAGACATTTTACCGCCCCTTAAATGTAGATGAGTGATGACTCAATAAATCCTAGTCAAATAAATTATGAAAATATATTGACAGAAGCTAGCTTCAAGAACAATATTATACATAAAGTTTATGTTGGAGACTATTTTGAATTGTCAGGCGTTGATTAAAAATCATTTACATATCACCTTAGGTCAAGTATTTGGGCTATTTTCGTGATTCAGGTAACCAGCTGGTTAAGCCTGACTTATTTATCATGACTGTGCTAGATGTGAGTATGCTAAAAGTGTTTAATGATACCGGTGAAGCTCCAGTTTTACTGGTTTGTGAACATGCAACTAACTTTATTCCGGCTAATTTTGATGACTTAGGGTTAAGTAAGCAGCAGTTAAAAAGCCATATTGCATGGGATCCCGGTGCTATTGAAACGGCAAAGGCAATGGCTCTGTTATTAGATGCTCCATTGATCTCGGCACCAGTTTCACGATTGCTTTATGACTGTAATCGTCCCCCAGAATCGCCTACTGCTATTCCCCTGATGTCAGAAAATCAGCCCATACCTGGCAACGTTAGCCTCTCTGAGGGGGCTAGGCTGCAGAGAGTGACAGACTATTATCGGCCCTTTGAGGCTGCTGTGGCAAAACAAGTGTCATCTATGGACGCGCCTCTGATAATCACGGTCCACTCATTTACTCCAGTATTTTTGGGGCAACAGCGGCAAGTTGAAATAGGCGTGTTACATGATGAAGATTCCCGTTTTGCCGATGCCTTTTTGCAACAAGTGCTGACGGATGCTCGGTTTAATATTCAACGCAACCAACCTTATGCGCCCACAGATGGTGTTACCCACACACTAAAACATCATGCCTTACCCAGTGGTCTAGCCAATGTAATGCTAGAAATTCGTAATGATCTAATTGCATCACCTACACAGCAGCAACAAATGGCAGCCTACCTTGCTAAACACATAGTAATGGCTGCAGAGAGAATATAAATGTCAAACAAGCAACAAACTATTTCACCCGTAGACGGTAGTATTTATCTTGAGCGTGATTATGCGAACTCTGAGCAGGTAGACCTTGCCATAGACTTAGCTCATAGATCACAAAAGCAATGGCGTCAGGTTCCACTTGAGGAACGTAAAGCCTTGTGTAGTGGCGCTGTGAAAGCTTTGGAGTCGAATAAAGACCAGATTGCACAAGAACTTTGCTGGCAAATGGGGCGTCCGATTAGGTACGCCGCAGGGGAGGTAAACAGCTTTGCTGAGCGTGCAGAGCATATGATCGCTATTGCTGACACAGCTCTTGCGCCCTTACAGCAAGATGAAAAAGAAGGATTTATTCGCTACATCCGCCGTGAGCCTGTGGGTGTGGTTTTAGTGATTGCGCCTTGGAACTTTCCTTTACACACGCCTATTAACGTCATTGTGCCGGCTTTACTAGCGGGCAACAGTGTCATCTTAAAGCACTCTAGCCAAACCCCGCTATGTGCTGAGCGAATCTGCCAAGCTTTTGCTGAGGCAGGCCTGCCTGAGGGAGTTCTGCAATACTTGCACATGGATCATGACTCCACTGAAGCCTTGGTGGGCTCAGGTGAGGTTAATTATGTTGCCTTCACTGGCTCTGTCGCTGCTGGTCGCAAGATTGAGCGAGCTGCTGCGGGTCAGTTTATTGGTGTGGGACTAGAATTGGGCGGTAAAGACCCCGCTTATATTCGCGCTGACGCAGATTTGGACTATGCTATCGAATCTACTGTAGATGGTGCATTTTTTAATTCGGGACAATCATGCTGCGGATTAGAGCGCATTTATGTGCATGAGTCTGTGTATGAGGCTTATGTAGACGGTTTTATTGCCTTAACAAAAGGTTTTAATCTAGGACGTTCCGATGACCCAGATACTACTCTTGGGCCTATGGTACGTACATCTGCGGCAGATTTTGTACGTCAGCAAATTGCTGAAGCACTTCAGCAAGGAGCGGTAGCAAATATTCAACCCAGTGAATTTGCTATGGATCAACCTGGGAGTCCTTACATGGCACCCCAAGTTCTAACACAGGTAGATCATAGTATGCGGGTGATGACTGAAGAGAGCTTTGGTCCAGTGGTAGGAATTATGAAAGTGGCAAATGATGAAGAAGCCATTGGTTTAATGAACGATAGTGACTTAGGTTTAACTGCGGCTATTTTCACCCAAGATATGGATGCAGGTGTTGCGCTAGGTGATCAAATTGAAACAGGCACTTTCTTTATTAATCGATGTGATTACCTTGATCCTGCGTTAGCGTGGACCGGTGTTAAAAATACTGGTCGAGGTTGCACTTTATCGAGTTTAGGTTTTGCAGCCCTAACTCAGCCTAAGTCGTACCACATTAAAACTAAGCTATAAGGTTAATTATGACCACATTTGATTACATTATTGTTGGCGCTGGCTCAGCTGGCTGCGTGGTGGCTAATAGACTTAGTGCGGACCCACACATTAGTGTGTGTTTGGTTGAAGCAGGCGGCTCCGGCAAAAGTCCCTTGGTGAGTATTCCTGCTGGTATTTTTGGTCTATACGGCAATAAAAAATACGATTACAGTTTTACTAGTGTGCCTCAAAAGAACCTCTGCGATCGAGTGATGAACGTTAACCGAGGAAAAGCGCTAGGCGGCTCCAGTGCAATTAATAGCATGGTGTACATTAGAGGCAACCGCAATGATTATGACGGTTGGGCAGCCCTAGGCTGTGATGGCTGGGGTTATGATGATGTACTGCCTGTATTTAAAAAAATGGAGTCTAACCAAATTGGCCAAAGCGCAAAATATCATGGTTTTGATGGTGAGCTAACTATTTCTAAACAGCAAGACCCAAACCAAGTGGCTAAGGTTTTTGTAGCGGCTGGCAAGGTAGCTGGATTGCCAGAAAATACAGACTTTAACGGCCCATCACAATTAGGGTTGGGTATCTATAACGTTAAACAAGATCGTGGGCAGAGGGTAAGTAGTTATACAGCCTTCGTGAAGCCCATTATGTCTCGAAGTAATCTTACCATTATGACTCACACCCAAGTGTTGGGCCTAAACATTGAAGGTGACACTGTATCGGGTATGACGATTGAACGTGCTGGTGTACAGCAGCAGTTGCATTGCAATAAAGAGGTGATTCTTTGTGGTGGCACCATTTTATCACCCGCTATTTTATTGGCTTCAGGTATTGGCGATCGAGATGAACTTCAGCAGTTAGGCATTGATTGTAAACATCATGTGCCAGGTGTGGGTGAGAACTTACAAGATCATATAGATAGCATGGTTACCGTTAGGTCTGCACAAGCGGACACGATTGGTTTATCTCTTAAAACCTTAATCCCTCACGTATTTCCAGCACCATTTAAGTATTTCCTTGGCCGCAAGGGCTGGTGGACGACTAATTATGTAGAGGCGGGCGGTTTTGCGAAAACAAAATTGGCTGTGGCTGCCAATGTGGATGTGGATGGAAGTGTTGAGACTGAAGTCGATCCAGACGTACAGTTTCACTTTACACCTTTGTATCGTAGCCACAGAGGTAAGACGTTTGAATGGGGCCACGGTTATTCGGTGTTCACCTGTGTGCTAAGGCCTCTGAGCAGTGGCAGTGTTAAATTGGCCAATGATGGTAGCAAACGGAACGTACTCATTGATTTCAATTTTTTTGCTCATGAGCAAGACCAACAAACGTTGGTAGACGGAGTGAAAAAAGCTCGCGAAATACTAGCCTCACCTGAGTTTGATCATTTGCGAGGTGAAGAAATGGCACCCGGTAAAGAAGTTCAAACCGATGCTCAGATTCTTGACTACTTACGGCGTACTGCGACCACCGTATACCACCCGGTTGGCACCTGTAAAATGGGCACTGACACACAGGCGGTGGTGCATCCTGCAACACTAAAAGTAACAGGCATGGACAATCTACGGGTGATGGATGCGTCCGTTATGCCGCGTTTGATCAGCGGCAATACATCGGCAGCAACTATGATGATTGGCGAACGTGGTGCTGCCATGGTGTTGGCAGAACACCACAGCTAATGAGAAGAATACAAAGATGAAAGAAGCCTGTGTAGAGTCACAAGACGTGGTTATTATTGGTGCCGGTTTTGTAGGTGTCGCGACCGCTATGTGGTTACAAAAGAGTGGTCATAAGGTCACCTTAGTAGACCCAGAACCGTTTATGGAAGGGGCTTACTTTGGTAATGCCTGTACCATAGCGACTTACGCTAATATTCCTGTAGGCACGCCTAGCACCATCAAACAAATCCCTAAGCTATTATTCAATCCCAACAGCCCTTTATCTATTAACTGGGGATATTTACCTTGGCTTACGCCGTGGTTGTTGCGTTTCGCTTGGGCTAGTCGGCCCTCCAAGGTGGCGTATATAGGTCATCAGTTGGGTGTGTTGTTAAGTCATGCACTGGGTGCTTTAGAACCATTGATCGACGAAGCCCAAGGCCATGATTTAGTCAGAAAAAATGGCACTTTGTATTTGTATGGTAGTGAGGCCGGGTTTGTTAAAGCAAAGCCAGATATTGAATTAAGGCGCCGTCATGGCATCCCGTTGACAGAACTGACTAAGGCCGAAATTGGCGATCTAGAACCGCATTTGAAGCCGATTTATGAGCGTGGTTTGTTTTTCGAAAATGCGCAGCAGCTACTTAGCCCCGTGCATTTGTTACAGCGTATGGCAAAATCCGTGATTGCCAACGGTGGTGAAATTATCACCAACAAAGCTTTGGGTATTGAACGTATTAGTGCAGACAAGCTTAAGGTGCAGTTACAGGATTCTAGTTTGTTAGCAGATAAGGTGGTGGTGGCTGCCGGTGCTTGGTCAAAGAGCTTGGCACAGCAGATGGGGGATAAAGTGCCACTAGATACGGAGCAGGGGTATCACGTGATGTATAAAGGTGCGCAACAGTTGCTCAATAGGCCTGTCGGTTGGGCTGATGTGGGGTTTTATATGACACCTATGAATGATGGATTACGAGCGGCTGGTACCGTTGAATTAGCAGGCCTTAACAACCCAGCTAACCCTCGACGTTTAAAACTCATTGCAGACACGGTGAAAACCCTATTGCCACAACTGCCAAACCACGATAGCGAGTGGACTGGCTTTAGACCTTCCATACCGGATTCCATGCCAGTCATTGGCCAGTCAAGCAAAGATACTGGTGTTTATTACGCCTTTGGTCATGGCCATATTGGTGTAACCTTATCAGGCATTACCGGCAAGTTGATTAGTGAGTTGATTGATGGGAAGCCACCCAGTATCGACATTTCAGCCTTTGGAGTACAACGCTTTTAGCCTTACCCCTAAGTGTAAGCCTTTTGCTCCTTGGGTGGTTTATGCGGCTTACACTACTAGGGTGCTAGGGGTAATCCTGAGTTACCGCTGGGTTTGATGACCTCTGCTGCATAGGCTTTGCGGGCGAATACACGCTCCAAAAATGGTGCAAAAAACTCTAAGGGTTGGCTGTCATAATCTGGATCAAAGCAATTTTGATCCCAGCGTTCGCAAAAATCCACTGCAGTTTGGTAATAAGGGTGGTCACGGTATTGGTCACGTTCATTGGGGTTCCAACCGTCTAAATGGTGGGCGTAGTAAATCATTTGAAACACTCCGTGGTGCTCAATCACCCAAGTGACTTCCTCACAGACAAAAGGGCGGATGATTTCTGCGGCCATACGGTCGTGATTTTGTGGTGCCAGGCCATCACCTATGTCGTGTAACAGAGCAGCCACTACCCAGTCGTCATTAGCACCGTCGCGCCATGCTCTTGTGGCAGATTGCAGGCCATGCTCCAAACGGCTAATGGCGTAACCGTCTAAGCTGTCTTGGCCTTGGCGTTCGAGTTCATCATACAATCGCTTAGCTGTTTTGGAAAAAAACAAGTGTTCTAGGTCTTGCAGCATTGCGTAATCTTGATGGGTACCATGTTTCATTTGGGTAAAACTAACGGTGGCCATTGTTTGTTCTCCAGTTCCATAGTGATCTATTTGGTAGTATTGCCTTGAATGCCTTTAAGTTTAGCATCTAAGGCTTGCTGTTTTTGCCATGCCTTCACATCGAAGTTACTGGTAGCGGGTAGGTCTGTTTGAAAGTGACCATAGTTATCAACGCCCCGCACTAACATGGCTGAATCTTGTTGTTGCTTAATTTGCTTTACTGCTGGACTAATATATTGAATATTAAGGCCAATACGGCGGTCATTACTTAAATTGGGTTTGGAGCAATGAATAGTCCACCCGTGGTGGAATGATGCTTGGCCTGTTGTGAGGCTAGCGACGATGCTCTTGTTTTGGTCTATATCATTAATGGTTTGCCCACTGAGTAGCACATTATTGGCGTCTTGGGTGTTGTGGTGTTTTTGTTGCCCGTGCCTGTGGCTGCCAGGGATCATATGCATACAACCGCTGGCTTCGCTAGCATCTGACAATGCTAACCAAACACTCACTTGAGCGTCAGAATCTAATCCCCAGTAAGTCAGGTCTTGGTGCCAGCTCACGTGGCTTTCGGTATGGGCTTCTTTAACGATATAAGCTGCGCTATAAAGCAATATATCTGGGCCTATCAGTTGCTCAACAATATCAAGGAGATGGGGTAAAGTTGCTAGTTGATAGGGTGATTGCATTGCTGTGTGAGCTTTGAACTGATAATGCATTGGCCCACGTTCGGCCTCAACGGCCTCCAAAATAGAACGATGGGCTAAGGCATCCGCAGGACTAATAATAGGTACCCCAATTAAAAAACCTTGGTCATCATAAAGTGATTTGAAACAATCTATCATAGCTATCCTCCAAACTGATTATGGCAGACAGAATGCCACTTTACCGAGTGCTTGACAAGCCCACTGCAGGCTGGTGATAAGGCATCAAAATAGCTAGTGTGACGCAACTCAACGGTTAGGTGGTTTTATCTGCTTGGATATGCAGCCGAGCCTCTCTGATGTGCCGGTTTTAGATTAGCTGATGGTCTGTATTTGCGAAATGCGCTAACCATTGATTCGGGGGTAGGGTAGAATGGGCCTTCGTTTTATTAAGATATGTTTTCTATATGGCCAGTTTGCATCAAGACGTTCTTCGAGAGCTTGGGATTTTACAATTAGAATTGCAAAGCCTTGGCTTATGGAGTGATATTGCACCCTCTGAAGAAGCCTTACTAAGCACCGAACCTTTTTGTTGTGATCTCATGGGTTTTGCCGAATGGTTGCAATGGATTTTTATTCCGAGACTGAGTTACTTGGTGGAAACAGAAGGATATTTGCCCCGCAAGAGCGGCATCTTGCCGATGGCAGAAGGGGCCTTTAAAGATCTAGAGGACACTATTAAAGGCTTAATGGGGAGTATCAAGCGAATGGATACTTTGCTTACGGCATAAATCTTGAGTTTATGCCGTAAGCGTTTGGTTTATGCGGAATAACGCTGACCTATCCAGCCACCAATGACTAATGCCGGTAAAAACACCATAGCTTCAGCAGGATTGATCATAGCGTTAATGATGCCAGGGCCAGGGCAGTATCCACTCAGTCCCCATCCAATACCAAACAAACTTGCTCCCAAAATTAAACGGCCATCAATGCTGGTTTTAACGGCCATGTAGAAGCGGTCAGCAAATATGGGCGTTTTGCGTTTCATGATAAAGCGTGATGTGAATAAAGTGACCACTACAGCCCCACCCATAACGAAGGCTAAGCTTGGGTCCCAGTTGCCAAACGGGTCAAGGAAATCTTGTACTTTAACCGGATTGACCATTTCTGAGATCACTAGGCCGGCACCAAAAATAAGACCTGATATGAGAGCGATAATTAAACGTTGCATTTGTGTGCCTTCCTTATCCAATAAAACTGCGTAAAACGGTTACTGTAATAATGCCAGTGGCCATAAAGGTGACTGTAGCAACCATCGACCGTCCCGCCATTAAGCCAATGCCACAAACCCCGTGACCGCTGGTACAACCATTGCCAATGCGTGTGCCTATGCCGACTGCTAAACCTGAAGCAATGAGCAAAATGGATGAATAACCTTGACGCAATTCAAATTCAACCGGTAGCATTAAATAACCACCGCCAATAAGGCCGATAAGAAAGGCCATACGCCAGCCGCGCTCAGAACTACTTAGTGGATTAAATAGCAAATTGTATAGGATGCCGCTAATACCAGCGATGCGGCCATTAAACGCCAGCAGTAATGCAGCGCTTATACCTATTAAAATACCACCGAGAAGGGGTTGCGTGGGGAATGCTTCAAGCATGATTCAGCCTTTTATATTAGATAATACTAATTAAATTATACGTTAATAAAATGATCTATGTCAATTGTCTAGACCCCACGAAAATAAGGTGTTTGTAAAAAATGTGGGTTTACTAGGGAAATCCAGGCAACTCAGTATCAACAAATGCCTCATATCGTGGTATGTTTAGCATTGGGAATTTGATGCTAATAATGTGGACGTTCAGTACATGCCAAGAAATGACGATATCGGTGATTTACCAAGTTTAATGCCCGATTCAGATGAAATTAAAGGGACTCGTAAACAGTCTTTTTCAGCCGCTGCAGGTGGTGATGCCAATGGTGCAGGTGGTAATGCCAATGTTGAAGGTGCCGATGGTTCTTCTAGACGAGGAGGTAGGCCGATTGCCGCTCGACGTGCGATGCAGTCTAGTGCGCCGCAAATGGTAGCGAAGAGCAATGGGATTCTATGGGTTTTGGTTGTGGCAATGTTTGTTGGTGTATTGGTTGGGGGCTTTTGGTCTTACAGCAAGCTAACTGATGTTGATCTGTTGCTGATGGTATCTCGGGGAGAGCTGGACCATGCCCGTAAACGCATTGGTGAATTAGAAGCATTAGTAGTCGCAACGGATGTTAACTCAAATAAATCAGGCACTGTGGTTCAGGCGCAGGTGAGGCTCCTTGATAATCGGGCTAAAGAGCGCAATAAATTTGTAGATACAGAAATTGATAAGTTGTGGGGTGTTACCTACCGTAATAACCGCCCTGCAATAGAAGAAAACCAAAAGGCCATTGACAACAATACTGCCACGGTAAAGCAGCATCAAGAAGAATTGAAAACTCAAAATGAGAGAGTGGGTCTGCAACAATCTTCCATTACTAAGCAGGAAGTTAAAATAGAAGAGGCCAGCCAAAACGGCCAGTTGGCATTGCGCAGCGTAGAAGATCAGCTGAATACAGTGCAACTATTGCAGGGTAAATTAGCCAATGTGTTGAAGCAGGTTGCGTCACAAGATAAGGCCTTGTCAGACCAGCATAAAACTGACGTTGGTCAAGCTCAGCTTGCCCAACAGCACGCTAAAGATTTAGCGGCTCATGAAAAAATCTTGTCAGATCAGCATGAAACGGACCTTGGTCAAGCTCAACGTACGCAACAGTACGCTATGGAATTAGCATTTTTGACGGCTTCTATGGAAGACTTGTTGAAACAAATAGAAGGCTCTAGTACGGGTGACGATATAGGTGTGATTACAAACCGTCTTAATGTACTTGAGAGTAAATCTAGAGTGTTAACTGCTATCGAACAAAATGCCAGCGAAATGGACGAGCGAGTTTATTTGATGGAGCAATCTGCTGAATCCGTAAGAGCTTTTCGTAGGGACACAAACCGACTTCTAAATGAGTTGCAGAGTCAGATTCGAAACCTGGCTTACAGCAAATAATCAGGCGGGATAAACTCCAGGGGCTTCAGTATGCACAAACTATCGCATCCTAAAATTCAATTGGGACATTGGCCCACACCTCTTGAGCCTATGTTACGCATCAATGACATGCATAAAGGGCCTGAGTTGTGGGTAAAGCGAGACGATTGCTCTGGCCTGGCTTTTGGCGGCAATAAAACCCGAAAATTAGAGTACTTGTTAGCAGATGCTCAGCTAAAGGGAGCGACCACCCTTTTGACAGCTGGTGGTTTGCAATCGAACCATGCACGACAAACTGCTGCAGCTGCAGCTCGAGTGGGCCTTGGTTGTGAGTTGTTTCTGGAACAAGTAGAGGGTATATCAGAAGCTGATTACAGTCACTCTGGCAATGTGCTGTTGGACCAATTACTTGGAGCGCGAGTACATAGACTTCCTGCAGGTCAAGATTTGGATGCAGCGATGGCTCTTCGTGCCGAAACACTCAGTGCCTCAGGCGAAGTGCCATACGTTATGCCTGTAGGCGGTAGTAATGTTGTTGGTGCAATGGGGTATGTTAATTGTGGTTTAGAATTGGCACAACAATTACAGCAGCAACAGCTCAGTTTTGATGCTATCGTTTTAGCCACGGGAAGTGCGGGAACTCAAGCAGGTTTGTTAGCTGGCTTGGCTTTGGCTGGGCTTGATATTCCAGTGTTGGGGGTTACCGTAAGTCGCTCTAGTGATGAACAATGTCAGAAGGTGTTGGCTTTATTGCACGAGGTACAAGATGTACTTAAGCAGCCTAAATTGCACGAAGACCATGTTATTTGTTTTGATCAGTATTACGGCTCGGCTTATGGCGATCCAACTCCACAAATGATTGAAGCGGTGCGTCTTGCAGCTAGCCTGGAAGGGCTGTTATTGGATCCGGTTTATTCCGGCAAAGCCTTTGCAGGGCTGTTGGATTTAGTTCGCCATGGCTATTTTGACACCTCTGGACGTATTCTATTTTTGCACACCGGTGGGGCACCAGGCCTGTTTGCGTATAGCAATTGTTTAAGCGAGCCCTCGTAAGTTATTGATATAGGCTTATGTTACTTAGATAGCTAGGTGATCAACTGCTTGGGGCTTTCAAGGTTCTTACCTCTACGTTTAAAGGTTTCAATAATGATGCTTTCGAGTGCAGCGGTCGCCGGCATTTGTTGATGATGACGGGATTGTAGTAGGGCAATTTGGCGTTTTATTGGTGGTTCTTCAATTAATCTAAAAGCTAACTCTTCGCTGTCTTTTGGAAAGGCCATCCAGGGCAGTGTAGTAATGCCTGCGCCTGCTTCTAACATGGCGACTAATGAAGTCATATTTGTTACTTGCATCGGTGCGGATAAAAACTCCTGAGCGGGGGTGTTATCAACTAACGGTGTGGTGCCATTACGAATAAGTTTCTCTTGGCTTAGCTCCATCCAGTTAATGTCATTGCCCATTTGCATCCAAGGATGAGTTTTACGGGCTACAATGCCTACTCGGTCGGCACATAGGTGTGTATGGTGCAAATCTAGTTCAGTTTGCCAAATACTACTAATCGCTAAGTCAATCTGTCCATCGAGCACCTTGTCTCTTAAGTTATCACCATTATCATCTTGCACTTGCAGGTGAACTAGTGGATGTTGCGCTAGAAAAGCACGAATGATATGGGTGAGTACAGTTTTTGCGATAGATGGTAAAACACCCAGTTTGATACTGCCAGACTGCCCTTGTGCCATGCTCATGCCATTATGTAAGGTGGTTTCATAATGTTTATAAAGGGCTTTAGCCTCGGGCAAAAAAGCGATGCCAAACGCGCTGAGTTCTCCATGACGTTCAGGGTTAAATAGAGGTGCCCCCAGTAATTGCTCAAGCTGTTTGATAGCTAAACTAACCGCTGGTTGGGATCTACACAAAATACTAGCAGCTTGGCGAAAATTTCTGCAGTGAGCTACGGTGAGAAACGTGTTGATTTGAGCTATTTTTATGTCTGGCAACATGGGGTTAACCTTATTTTTATATCAATAATAAAACTTATCAAATGATACAATCAATTAATTATTATTATCAAGTCCTTAGGTTTAATATAGGCTTAGCTAATACAATTTTATGCCAATTAAGGCAACACGGGAGTCAATATGAGCCAAGTACAAAAGAACTACATCGCTGGTCAGTGGGTAGACGGTGAATCAACGGTTAAGAACATTAACCCTTCAAACCACAGTGAAGTTGTGGGCGAGTTTACTCAAGCTTCAGCTGATCAGGTAGATCAAGCTATTGCTGCTGCGCGCCTGGCACAGGTTGAATGGCAGGCTACAGGCTTAGAAGCCAAGCAGCGTGTATTGCAAGCTATTGGCGACGAAATGATTGCTCGTTGTGATGAGCTTGGTGAAGTACTTTCCCGTGAAGAAGGTAAGCCTCGTGCAGAAGGCCGTGGTGAAGTTTACCGTGCTGGCCAGTTCTTCCAGTATTATGCTGCTGAAGTGTTACGCCAGATGGGTGACACTGCAGACTCTGTGCGTCCTGGTGTGGAAATCGAAGTACGTCGTGAGCCTATGGGTGTTGTAACTGTAATCAGCCCTTGGAACTTCCCTACTGCTACGGCTTCATGGAAAATTGCGCCTGCCTTGGCCTTTGGCAACGCAGTGATCTGGAAGCCAGCTAATCTAACGCCAGCCAGCGCAGTGTTGCTTGCTGAGATTATTGCCAAGCAAGACATCCCTGCAGGTCTATTTAACCTAGTGATGGGTTCTGGTGCAAGCGTTGGTGAAAAGCTGATCACTTCTGAAGAAATCGACGCCATCACATTCACTGGCTCATTGGCTGTTGGTAAGCGCGTAGCAATAGCTGCTGCTACCAACCTTACCAAGTTCCAACTGGAAATGGGCAGCAAGAACGCCTTGATCGTTTTGGACGATGCAGACCTCGACAATGCAGCAGATTGTGCTGTTAACGGTGCCTTTGGCGGTTCTGGCCAAAAGTGTACTGCTTCTTCACGTTTGATTGTGACTGCCGGTGTACATGACGAATTTGTTGCTAAAGTACAAGAGCGTATGGCCAAACTTAAGGTTGGCGGCGCATTGGAAGAGGGTGTAACCATTGGCCCAGCGGCAGACGCTAAGCAATTCGCACAAAACAAAGAATACTTTAAACTGGCTCAAGACGAAGGTGGTCAGCTCGTTTGTGGAGGTGAATTTGATGACAGTAAGGGCTATTTCATGACGCCTGCGCTATTCATTAACACCACTAACTCAATGCGTATTAACCGTGACGAAGCATTTGCTCCTTTAGCTTGTGTTATTAAGGTTGCTGATTACGATGAAGCTTTGGCAACTTTGAACGACACTCAGTACGGCCTAACTGGCGGTATTTGTACTACTTCTCTTAAGTATGCCACTCACTTTAAACGCAACGCTAAAACTGGTTGTGTAATGGTTAACTTGGCTACTGCTGGAACGGATTACCACGTGCCATTTGGTGGTCGTAAGAACTCAAGCTTTGGCTCACGTGAGCAGGGTAAGTATGCAGAAGAGTTCTACACCGAAGTGAAGACTACGTACATGAAAGCTTAGTTACTTTTATGAGGGTTAGGGCAGTTTGCAGTGACAAGCTATTTTAACCCTCTTCAAAAGTTGATGCGTAACCAATGCGCAGCCAAATCGCAGCCAAATCGCAACTTGGAGAATAGAATATGAGCAAAATGATGATGATCGATGGCTTGCAGTACAGTCATTGGAGCCGTGAAGTATTTGAACAGATGCGTGATGGTGGTTTAAGTGCAGTCCATGTGACTATTGCTTACCACGAGCTTAGTCGTGAGACATTGCAGAATATTGGACAATGGAATCGCATGTTCGAAATGCACAGCGATTTAATTGTACCTGTCCACACTGCGGCAGACATTGAAGCTGCACATGCTCAAAACAAAGTAGGCATTATTTTTGGTTTCCAAAACTGTTCGCCTATTGAAGACGATATCGACCTAGTGGCTATTTTTAACCAGCTTGGTGTAAAGATCATGCAGTTAACCTATAACAACCAAAGCCTATTAGGTGCAGGCTGTTATGAGGCTACAGACTCTGGAATTTCTCGTTTTGGTAAGGTTGTTATTGCTGAAATGAACCGTGTGGGAATGGTTATTGATATGTCCCACAGTGCTGAAGAAAGCACTCTGCAAGCCATTGAAATTTCCCAGCGTCCTATCGTCATCAGCCACGCTAACCCAACATTCTTTGAACCTGCTAAGCGTAACAAATCAAATAAAGTGCTGTCTGCCCTAGCTGAAAGCGAAGGTTTGTTAGGTTTTAGCATGTATCCTTTTCATCTTAAAAATGGCCCTAAGTGTCGTTTAGATGAGTTTTGTACCATGGTTGCAGAAACTGTCGATTTGATGGGTATTGATCGTGTAGGTATGGGCAGTGACTTGTGCCTAAATCAACCCATTTCCGTTTTAGAATGGATGCGTAATGGTCGTTGGACTAAGCAAATGGACTACGGTGAAGGTTCTGCAAGTAATGCTGCTTGGCCTGAATCACTGTCTTGGTTTGAAACCAGCGCAGACTTCCCCAATATCGTTGTAGGCTTACGTGACAAAGGTTTTAACGAAGTGGAAATTGAAAAAATCATGGGCCGTAACTGGCTAGATTTTTGTGCCGCAGGTTTTGGCCCTAAGTAGCTGGCCAACATCTTTTTTTGTCAGTAGGGTTCGCGTCAAAGCCCTCCCAAGCACCCACAACATAGATTGTTTTGAGGTATGAGCATGAGTCAAATTATATTGCGTCCAGCATCACAGGCAATGGATTTAGAGCGCTTAGGTGCAGGTTTTTCTAGTAACTTAAGCTTCATGCGAACGTTAGTTCGGTACATGGTAAAAGACCAGTGGGCCATTAGCTATAGCCAGTTTGAGTTAGATCAAGATGGCTATGGACATGCTGTATTTGATATTAAAATGCCCCATAGCCAGGTAAGTCTGGTGGTTTTTTCTCAATACTTGGCGCCTGAAGAGCGTAATGATAGGGTGATTGCAGAAAAGTGGGACCTTACCATGACCTTAGTAGAAGGTGAGGTGGATGACCTTTGGCTAGAGCGTCTAGCTGTTAATGTGCCATTACAAGAAGCTGGACGTATAGATTCCCGTAGTCTATGCCTATCTCGTGGAAACCGTAGTGCACGGGTATTTGATTCTTTGCTGGCTCAGCTTCGCAGTGGTCAACAACCAGACCCTAAAAAACTAGCTGAAGTTGGCTACTTATACCGCACCACGGCAGTGTATGGTTCTGGTAAGTTTGGTGCTTGTGATTGGGATAAAATTGCCCGTCACCACCCAGACTTGGCACGCCCTTTTGCTGCTGAAATGTTGGTATGTTATTTATTACGACAATTTAGTTTGGATCAACTGCATCATATGGTGCACCAGCCAGATTATCCGAAAGCTGTGGATTTAGATGTTAACTTACAACGTTATTTAGGCATTGGTAATTCTACTGGGTTAGGTATGGCACCTTACTTGATAAATCATCCTTTATTGATGAGCCAGTGGATTGGCCAGAGAGAACTGGCCTATGCGGAAGTTTTAGCTGAACCCGTTGAGCAAGAAAAAGTGGCTAAACTTCAACGGATACTGGCTCAAGCTATGCAACATGTGCGAGAAGTGAGCACGTTTGATGAATGGCAGAGTAATAATAATGAGCAGCTATTAATAGATACTCAAGATTTAAGTGATTGGTTGGCAAGCGAAGAAGGCAAGGTTAATGATTGGCGTCAATTGCATGAATGGGCCCAGCAGCATTACAGCCTAGAAGCTCAAGAATTATTAGTGAGCTTGTTATTTGAGCTTTACCCAGCCATTGTTAATCCAAAAGAAGATCAGTTGGCTATAAATGAAAGCCTTACTTATGATCCAACTCAATCTGCGCAGAATCTGGCTGACAGCATTCAGGAAAGTTACGACTGGGTATTTGACTATGATTTTAGTCAGGCTGATGAGAAACAAACCTTTTGGTATTATTCGCAAGAAAAAATTGAACCAAGGCTTGGTAAAGCAGGCGTTGACGATGGAGCCGAGGTGCAAATGTTTTTGGGTATCGCTAAGGCTGTGCAGGCGTGCCATGACGATTTGTTAATGATGATGGTAGAGTCTGGCGATGCCAGTGTGGCGGAGTTTTTATTACAAAAACCAGTACATCTCGGGATTGTTAATCGTATTGCGACCATGTCCCAGACTCAATATGGAGAGATTCGAGCTAACCTACTGCACAAAGATGTATTACCTATGCATCTGTTGCGATGCAAGCTGGCATTTTTTGGAGTGGGAAAATTTGATCCTAAATCTGCGTTGTGGGTGCGTAACACGATGTTCCAAGGTGCTCCTATTGTGAACGATTTAAGTCATGAATTTAATGACGATTGGTATTTTCCTGTGGCACCCGTATTGGGTAGTGAGAAGATTACGCATGTCTGAATTGATACAAATATCAGCGAATGAACTTAAGTTTTTGGTGAAGCGCAGTGTGGAAGGTTTAGGTTTTTCTCCAGGTGATCAGTTGTCTGCTGGTATTAAAGCGGCTTCTGCTTTTCAGCTAGGTCTAGCCAATAGCAGGTTGTTGGATCAGGCACTAGATGCACTTAATGGCCTTATTAGTGCTCCTGTACTTGTATCGTCAAGTGACCAAGAGCTAGAGTTTGATGCGCAAGGCCAATCTGCTCTTGTGCAGGTTGAGTTGGCACTAGGTTTGGCTTTGGCTAAGGCCGTGCCTCAGTTACGTATTAAGCGGGTCACCGCTGCGGTCTTTGCTGTGCCGTGTTTAATGAATTGGCTTGCTCAACCTTTGAGCCAGCCGGCAGCACAGCAATGTTATGCCCTTTATTTTACCCATCACACAGGTGCGCAGCGTTGTGTGCTGATCGCAGCAGATGGCCAATTGTTGGGTATGTATCAGCCTTTGCAGCACGTTGTGGCCGCCGATGAATTGTTGTTATGTATGGGTCAAGCCGACATTGACGGCGTACTGATCACTGATGGTGCCGATTTATTGGGTTGGCGTGAGCGTTGTTTAGATCAAGGTATACACCTTGATGCCGCTTTGGTTAGCCGTTTAAAACGTATGATGCAGGCTTCCTTTGTGCCAGAAACTGAAGCCTCGCGCGCAGGCGCTGGTCCTGGCTAACTTGCTGGCTTAGCTCTGTGTTTGTCCCATGAGTGCGCCTATCGCCTGGATAAGAGCAGGGCTGCGTTCTTCGGCTCTAAAGGCCTCTAGTACTTTTGTACGTAACTTAGGCTGGTACATAAGTTCTTGCACTAAGCCGTTGAATACGCCTTGATCTGCAGCGCACTGGTGAACAAATAAACCCATTAGATCTGGCTTCAATAAGTCTTCACTGCATTTGCTGGTAATGGTAGCTAGAAGCTCAACGCCCACTTCATTGTCCTTGCCCATGATTTGCTTTAACCATTGTTGGCGTGATGCTGCATCTGGGGACTGGCTAATCGCACGTAAGCACGCAACTTTTTCACCATCATCTATACTAGCTTGGCCCCGCAAGATGAACGCCTTAGCTAATGCGTGGTCTAGTTTTTGATTTTCAAGCTGTGCAGCAATAGTGTCTAGTACTGGAGCAGGTAATTGGCTGATGTTTTGTTGCCATTCCTGTTGTTGGTTTAGTCGCATTGCAAAATCAGCAAACCCTTGTAATCCAAGCTCTTGCCAGTGTTGTTGTGAATCTTGGCTACTCATATAACTGCGAACTGCTGAATAAAAGCTAGAAGCGGGTTGCTCTAGTGCAAGGCTTGCTTGGGCGTGAAACGCTGCCATGCGAGCCTGATCTGGAGTAAAGGCAAGATTGCTGTGTTTGAGTTGTTCGGCCCACTCAGTAGACGCTTGTTGGTCTAACATGTTGGTGCCAATGGTCTCTAATAACTGATTTAGAAATTCATCACGTGCGGCTTGAATGAGTAGGCCACGTTCGTCTAGTGGTAGTTTAAGAAACCAGATTGTGGGGCTGGAGACCTTTTGTTCAGGGGTCCTTGGCGACCACGATAGAATACCTACCCAGGCATGGCGTAACCATGGTAATGGATAGGCTTTTTTCCCTTCTTCAAAAGCTTTAAAATCTGTAGACGAAAGTTTACTGAGGCGGCAGCCCATGTCGTATATGCGGTAATGACCTTGTAGTTGTTGTAGAAGATCACTCAAAGTTTCCATGGGTTGCATTTGGTCTGCTCGTGGGCCTAGGTTAAGATGGCGCATATTATATCAAGTTTTACGCAGTGGGGTGAGAAACGTGGAGCCAAAACACTGGTGGGTGTATATGGTGCAGACCCAAGGTGGGCGTTTGTACACTGGGATTACCACAGATCCAAAAAGGCGTTTCAAGGAGCACTGCGCTGGAGGTAAGTTGGGAGCGAGGTTTTTTCGTACAGATCCTGCTCACGCTATAGCGTTTGTGGAGCCACAGTTAGATCGATCTGCTGCGAGTAAGCGTGAAGCTGCTGTAAAGAAATTAACGCGGCAGAAAAAGTTGCTATTAGTTGCAGCGTATTCAGCTAGTCATCCAAATAGTTGAATGTCTAAACTTAGGCATTCAGGCGAGTCTAAATTTCTTGTTGTGGCGGCTGTGACATCTCCTGGGCATTAAAACGCTGTCCGGTGACACCTATGCTGTCTGGGCCAAGCAAGTACTGGTAGGTTGGCATGATGTCTTCTGGTGCTAAGTTGAGCGCAGGGTCTTCTCCTGGGTAGGCTTGGGCTCGCATGTTGGTTCGAGTGGCGCCTGGATTGATGATGTTGACACGAATTTTGCTAGTGTTTTCGGTTTCCTCTGACAGTACTTGGGCCATGCCTTCCGTTGCGAACTTAGAGACGCTATAGGCACCCCAGTATGCTTTACCTTGGGTGCCGACACTTGAGCTAGTGAATATTATTGAGGCATCATCCGATATTTCCAATAAAGGCAGCAGTGCTTGTGTCATCATGAATGGAGCAGTGACATTAACGTGCATCACCAGCTGCCAAGTACGAGACTCATAGTTTGAAATAGGTGTTCGTTGACCAAGAATGGATGCGTTATGGACTAAGCCGTCTAAACTGCCAAATTCCCCTTCGAGTATTTCCGCCAGTTCGATGTAATTTTCGTCTGTGGCGGTGCGCAAATCTAAGGGGTAGATTGCGGGTTGACCATGCCCGGCGCTTTCGATCTCGTCGTAGACAGCTTCAAGCTTTTCTAACGTTCGGCCCAGCAATATGACAGTCGCGCCTAGTCGGGCGCAATCGATGGCTGCTGCGCGACCAATGCCGTCGCCAGCTCCAGTGATTAAGATCACTCTATTTTTGAGTAGTTTTTCTGGTGCTGTGTAATCGAGCATGTAAAATGTAGTCCTGAAATAAATCAAACCCAGGTAGTCTGAGGTTTGATGATTGACCTATGGTTGGTCGGCGTGTGGCTTTGTAGCGTAGACGAGGTAATTAACGTCAACGTCTTGAGCGTTTAGGGCGTATTTTTCGGTGAGAGGGTTATAGGTCATGCCAGTCATCGATTGTGCAGATAAATCTGCCAAACGCATGTATTTGTGTAATTCAGAAGGCTTGATGAACTTCTTATGTTCATGGGTGCCTTTGGGTAGCATTTTTAAAAGGTATTCTGCACCAATAATTGCAAATAAGTATGATTTTGCATTTCGATTAATGGTTGAAAAAAAAGCTTGGCCGCCTGGCTTAAGCAGTTTTGCGCAGGCTGCGACAACAGCGCTAGGGTCGGGCACGTGTTCTAGCATTTCCAAGCAGGTCACAACATCGTATAAACCGGCTTCTTCGTCAGCTAGTTGCTCTGCAGTCATCTGCCGATAATCAACCTCTACACCACTTTCTAAGCTGTGTAGTTGCGCCACCTTGAGTGGGGCCTCCCCCATGTCAATACCCGTTACGGTTGCGCCACGTTGTGCCATTGCTTCGGCGACAATGCCACCACCACAACCGATGTCAGCTACTTTTTTGCCGTGCAGGTGGGCGCGTTCATCAATCCAGCCAATACGCAACGGATTAATGGCGTGTAAGGGCTTGAACTCGCTATCTAGATCCCACCAGCGGGCGGCGAGGGCTTCAAATTTGGCTATTTCTGCAGGGTCTACGTTTTGATTCACAGTGGTGTTTCACGCTAGTAAAAAATGGCCTTCAGTATAGCGCGTAAATCTATTTACTGCATCTGAAAATGAACATCCATGGAACCTGTTAATGATCGCTTTGTAGGTGGCAAATTAGCGTCTAATTGTGCTAAAGTTATGCTTTATCTAACGTCGTTTTTTGGCGTTGTTCATAAGGGCGCCGAAAGGTAAGCTCGAAGCGTTAATCGCACAAGGAAATTGGCATAATTATGGCTGAAATGGCTAAAGAAATATCGCCTATAAATATTGAAGATGAACTCAAACAGTCCTACTTAGATTACGCCATGAGCGTAATTGTTGGACGTGCTCTGCCCGATGTGCGTGATGGCTTAAAGCCTGTGCACAGACGAGTATTGTTCGCTATGAATGAGTTGAGCAACGATTGGAATAAACCCTATAAGAAATCTGCCCGTGTGGTGGGTGACGTTATTGGTAAGTATCACCCCCACGGTGATACTGCGGTATATGACACTATCGTACGTATGGCCCAGCCTTTCTCTTTACGTTACATGTTGGTGGACGGACAAGGTAATTTTGGTTCCGTAGATGGTGATTCTGCAGCAGCGATGCGTTATACGGAAATCCGTATGCAGAAAATTGCCCATGATTTGTTGGCCGACTTAGAAAAAGATACGGTTGATTTTGTGCCTAACTATGATGGCACGGAAATGATTCCTGACGTATTGCCTACACGGTTTCCAAATTTGTTGGTGAACGGTTCCTCAGGCATCGCTGTAGGTATGGCTACTAATATTCCACCTCACAATATTAATGAGGTGATCAGTGGTTGTTTAGCCCTCATTGAGAACCCCGATATTGAAGTGGATGAGCTAATGCAGCACATCCCTGGCCCAGATTTCCCAACAGCAGGTATTATCAATGGTCGTGCAGGTATTGTTCAGGCATACCGTACGGGTCGTGGCCGCATCTATGTACGTGCCCGCTATCATGTTGAAGAAAATCCAAAGAACAACAAAGCATCCATCATTGTTACGGAATTGCCTTATCAGGTTAACAAAGCGCGTTTAATTGAAAAAATTGCTGAACTTGTTAAAGATAAAAAAATTGAAGGTATTACTGAGTTGCGTGATGAGTCTGACAAAGACGGCATGCGCATGGTTATTGAGCTGCGTCGTGGTGAAGTCCCCGAAGTCCTTATTAATAACCTGTATACCCAAACGCAAATGGAAAATGTGTTCGGCATTAACGTAGTGGCCCTGGTTGACGGACAGCCGCGCACACTAAACCTTAAACAAATGCTTGAAGCCTTTGTTCGCCACCGCCGTGAGGTTGTTACGCGTCGTACTTTATTCGAATTACGTAAAGCCCGTGAGCGTGGACATGTGCTTGAAGGTTTAATGGTAGCGTTAGCTAACATCGATCCGGTCATCCAACTTATTAAAACCTCTGCTAATGCTGCAGAAGCTCGTGAAAAGTTGGTTTCTCAACGCTGGCCTGCTGGCCGGGTAGTGGCTATGCTTGAGCGCGCTGGACCTGATGCTTGTAAGCCAGACACCTTAGGTGCTTCATTTGGTTTGCATGGAGATGAGTATCAACTCTCCGAAGGGCAAGCTCAAGCGATTCTGGACCTGCGTTTACACCGTTTAACCGGGTTAGAGCAAGATAAGCTTGTTGCTGAATACCAGTTGTTATTAGAGCGCATTGAAGAATTGTTAGAAATATTAGGTTCTGCAGAGCGTTTGATGGAAGTGATTCGTGAAGAATTGGCGCAAATTTTAGAAGCTTATGGTGACGAGCGTCGCTCAGAAATCATCGCTTCACGTCAAGATCTTACAGTAGCAGACTTAATTCCTGAAGAAGATCTAGTAGTCACTATTTCTCACGGTGGTTACGCTAAGACTCAGCCGGTAAGTGACTATCAAGCCCAGCGTAGAGGTGGCCGTGGTAAAGCAGCCACAGGAGTGAAAGAGGACGACTTTGTAGAACACCTACTAGTGACCTCATCTCACGACACTATTTTATGCTTTAGTAACTTAGGCAAAGTGTATTGGTTACGAGTGTTTGAAATCCCACAAGCCAGCCGTACGGCCCGTGGACGTCCAATTATTAATATACTGCCATTGGCAGAGGGTGAGCGCTTAACCACTATTTTGCCGTTGCCAGAGGGTGGCTACCAAGAAGGTCACTTCATCTTTATGGCCACTGCTAGCGGTACTGTGAAGAAGACACCATTAACTGCGTTTGCGCGTCCTCGTACTAGTGGTTTGATAGCCCTTGGTTTAGATGAAGGTGATACGCTTATTGGAGCTACAGTAACTGATGGCGAACAGCAAATTATGTTGTTTGCTAGTAATGGTTTGGCTGTGCGCTTTGATGAAGGCGATGTGCGCCCAATGGGCCGTACTGCTCGTGGTGTGCGTGGTATACGTCTTGCTGAAGATGCTATTGTTATTAGCTTAATCATGCCTCAAGCGGAAGGTCGTATACTGACTGCTAGTGAAAATGGTTATGGTAAACAAAGCCGCAATGAAGACTATCCAGTACGCGGTCGTGGTGGCAAGGGTGTTATTGCTATTCAAATGTCAGAACGTAATGGCGGCCTTATCGGTGCAGTTCAAGTGTTTGATGGCGATGAGGTTATTCTTATCAGTGATCAAGGTACTTTGGTACGTACTCGTACTAGCGAAGTGTCTGTATTGGGTCGTAATACTCAAGGTGTAACCTTAATTAAGGTTCAAGAAGGTGAGAAGCTGGTGCAGGTTGCACGAGTTGCTGAGACCATGGAAGAATCCGAGGAAGTTTCAGAACAAATCACTGAAGGGTCTGTAGAAAATAGCCCTGAGCCAGAATCGGACGAGGCTTCTACCGCGACGGATACACCGGAACAGGAGTAGGCGTCCATGAGTACGCGTCAGTTTAACTTTTGTGCTGGTCCCGCTGCACTGCCTACCGCAGTGTTGGAACTAGCTCAAGCGGAAATGTTAGATTGGCAAGGTCGCGGTTTGTCGGTGATGGAAATTAGTCACCGGCATCCTGCTTATATGGCATTAGTGCAAGAAGCTGAGTCTAAGTTACGTCAGTTGATGGGTATTCCAAACAACTATAAAGTGTTGTTTATGCAAGGTGGAGCGACGGCTCAATTTGCCCTTCTACCGATGAATTTGTTGGGGACTAAAACCCAGGCAGATTATATAGATACTGGTATTTGGTCTGCCAAAGCGATTGCTGCTATGGCGCCCTATGGCGTGGTCTCAGAGGTTGCATCAAGTGCCTCAAGTGGCTACCTTAAGGTGCCTACACAAGCCGATCTTAAGCTTAATAAAGATGCTGCTTATTTACACTATTGTCCTAATGAAACCATTGGTGGCTTGGCGTTTGATTATGTGCCTAAAACTGGTGCAGTGCCGCTTATAGCGGATATGTCGTCAACCATTCTGTCGGAGCCGATTGATGTGACTCAGTTTGGTGTTATTTACGCTGGCGCTCAAAAAAATATTGGTCCAGCCGGACTGACTTTAGTCATCATTCGGGAAGATCTATTAGGCAGTGCTTGGGCAACAACACCGAACCCGTTTAACTACACCTTACAAGCGGCTAATGACTCGATGCTGAATACCCCTCCAACCTATAGTTGGTATTTAGCTGGACTGGTATTTGATTGGCTGTTACAGCAGGGTGGTCTTGGTGCTATGGCTGAAATAAATGCTGCAAAAGCACGCCTGCTTTACCAAACAATAGACGAAAGCCAGTTGTATTCTAATAATATTCTTATTGCTAATCGCTCTAAAATGAATGTTACCTTTACCTTAGCAGATGAAGCCTTGAATGCTGAATTTCTGCAACAGGCGGAAACAAAAGGTTTGCTTAACCTCAGGGGCCATCGCAGTGTGGGTGGTATGAGAGCAAGTATATATAATGCAGTTCCCGAAGCGGCAGTGTGTGCACTGGTCGCCTTTATGAATGATTTTGAAACACGACACTGGGCTTAAAATAACTATGACCAAGCCAGCTTTAACACAAGAACAGGAACTTGGCCAATTGCGCCAAGACATTGATCAAATTGATCAACAAATACAAAGCCTCATAAATCAACGTGCAACGTGTGCACAGCGAGTCGCTGAGGTTAAGCAGTTGCATCAGGGCAACCAAGACGCCGTGTTTTATCGACCAGAGCGAGAGGCGCAAGTGTTGCGCAGAGTCATGGAACGTAATCAAGGTCCATTGGATGATGAGGAAATGGCGCGGTTGTTTCGTGAGTTGATGTCGGCATGTTTGGCCCATGAACAGCCAATGCGAATTGCTTTTCTTGGTCCTCAGGGTACCTTTACTCAAGCTGCCGCTCTAAAGCACTTTGGACATTCAGTGATAAGTGCACCCTTAAGCTCTATAGATGAAGTGTTTCGTGAAGTAGAGGCGAAGAGTGCTCAGTATGGTGTAGTGCCCATTGAAAATTCCTCTGAAGGTATGATCAACAATACTTTGGATAGCTTTCGTCATTCCTCCTTGGTTATCTCTGGTGAAGTCGAAATGCGTATTCATCAGAATTTATTGGTGAAGCCGGGTACAGATTTATCTCAAGTTGAGCGTATATATTCTCACTCACAGTCTTTAGCCCAGTGTCGCTCGTGGCTGGATAACCACATGCCACAGGCAGAACGATTTGCTGTGAGCAGTAATGCAGAGGCAGCTCGTCGGGTGGCTAACCAGGCAGGTGTTGACGCCGGTAAAGTGGCAGCTATTGCGGGTATTATGGCGGCAGAATTGTATGAATTAGACGTTGAGCACGCGAACATTGAAGATCAGCCAGACAACACGACACGATTTTTAATTATTGGTCACGCGACAGTGCCTGCATCAGGACAAGATAAAACCTCTTTATTGGTGTTGGCTCGTAACAAGCCAGGTGCCTTATATCATATATTGGAACCATTCCATCGTCATAACGTGAGCATGACTAGTATTGAGTCTAGGCCTTCGGGTCAGGGCGCGTGGGGATATGTCTTCTATATTGATTTTGAAGGCCATCATAGCGATACCAAAGTGCAACAAGTGCTAAAAGACCTAGATCAAGACTCCGTAGAGGTGCGCTTATTAGGCTCTTACCCGCAGGCGGTACTTTAATGTCCCCTGATGTGTTGCTAACTAAGGTGCCGGAGACACCTTTGTCATTTTCTCATGGCAAGGTCTTAGTGTTGGGGTTAGGTCTAATCGGTGGTTCTTTGGCTGCAGCCTTGCGTCGCACTCAAAAGCACCAGGTATGGGGCTACGACCTAGATCAAGCCAGTATGCGGCAGGCACAAGACCAGGGCGTAATCGATCATCAGGTGACAGATTTGCCAGCTACCATTGGTCAAATGGATGTAGTAGTTCTAGCTGTCCCGGTTAAAGCCATGGAAAAGGTCTTGGCCGAAGTGGCGCCTTACCTAAACGCTCATACATTGTTAACGGATGTAGGAAGTGTGAAAGGCAGTATTATTGCTGCAGCTTATGACGTGTTTGTCACACCGCCTCCAGGTTTTGTGCCAGGACACCCTATAGCTGGATCCGAACGGAGCGGTATTAACGCAGTTAATATTGATTTGTTTATAGATCACAAGTTTATTATTACCCCGTTAACCACAAGTGATCCGCAGGCCATCGAAGTCCTAGGTGATATGTGGGCTGGTGTCGGTAGCGAAATATTGCTAATGGAGGTTGAAAGGCATGATGAAGTGTTGGCAGCAACAAGTCATTTACCACACCTTTTGGCTTTTTCGTTAGTAGACACGTTAGCATCAAATACAGACAATAAAGACATTTTTCGCTACGCGGCAGGTGGTTTTAGAGACTTTACGCGAATTGCAGGTAGCGACCCAACCATGTGGCATGACGTGTTTATAGCCAACCGTGAGGCCTGCCTCAAAACCTTAGATCAGTTCACCGAAGGTTTGGACAATTTAAGGGGCGCTGTGGCCACAGGCGACAGCCAAACTATCATGGGTATCTTAACTCGAGCACGTAGTGCGCGACATCACTTTGAAAAAATATTGGCAAACTCTGCCTATACTGGAACTATGACAAATACAAAACACTTTAATGTACACCCAGGCGGTCAAGTACAAGGACGTATTCGCGTTCCAGGAGACAAGTCTGTATCCCACCGTTCCATAATGCTTGGCGCATTAGCCCAAGGTACTACTCATATTAGTGGCTTTTTGGAAGGCGAAGACGCCATGGCAACGTTACAGGCGTTCCGTGATATGGGCGTCGTTATCGAAGGGCCTACAGAAGGAAAAGTTGTGGTGCATGGCGTGGGCCTTAATGGGCTTAAGCCGCCACCAGGTCCGCTCTATGTTGGTAACTCCGGCACCACCATTCGGTTAATGGCAGGCTTAATGGCGGGTCAAGCCTTTGATGTTGAGCTCAGTGGCGATGTGTCGCTGAACAAGCGACCTATGGAACGTGTGGCTAAGCCATTGCGTTTAATGGGTGCTATAGTTGATACAGCGCAGGGTGGTTGTCCGCCAATGAAAATTAAAGGTGGCCAGCAGCTAACAGGCATTCATTACGATTTACCTATGGCAAGTGCGCAAGTGAAGTCCTGTGTCATGTTGGCTGGTTTATACGCTAAAGGCAATACCAGTGTTACTGAACCCGCACCGACTCGTGATCACACAGAGCGTATGCTTAAAGGGTTTGGTTATGAGGTGGAGCGCACTGCAGATACCTGCTCTATTGTGGGGCAGGGACAGCTTACGGCCACAGATATTGATGTGCCCTCAGACATTTCTTCAGCCACTTTTTTCTTAGTGGCTGCAGCTATTTGTCCAGGTTCAGACCTTGTTATTGAACATGTTGGCATGAATCCAACTCGTATAGGAGTTGTTAATATCCTGCGTTTAATGGGAGCAGATCTTACGGTTCAAAATGAGCAAGAAGTTGGTGGCGAACCAGTAGCCGATTTGCACATTAAGTATGCACCACTTAAAGGCATTCATGTGCCTGAAGATCAGGTGCCTTTGGCTATTGATGAGTTTCCAGCGCTAATGGTTGCAGCCTCTTGTGCTACCGGGATCACTACAATTACTGGCGCTGAAGAGTTGCGGGTAAAAGAAAGTGACCGTATCCAAGCTATGGTAGATGGGCTAACTGCAATGGGAGTCTCCATTGAGGGCACTGCAGACGGTGCCATTATTCAGGGTATGGGAGCAGATACACAGTTTGGCGCTGCGCAAATCGTCACTCACCATGACCATCGTATTGCCATGGCCTTTACCATCGCGGGTTTACGCGCTGGGGCCGAGATAAAAATTCTAGATTGCGCCCATGTGGCGACGTCTTTTCCTAACTTTGTCGAACTTGCGCGTACTGTAGGTATGACGCTTGACGAGGAATTCCAGTCATGAAAAATGTCCCCATTATTACTATTGATGGACCAAGTGGCTCTGGCAAAGGCACTCTATGTAAATTGCTTGCAGATCGCTTGGGTTATCATTTACTCGATAGTGGCGCTCTATATCGCTTAGTGGCGTTGGCTGCTGAGCACCATGGAGTGAGTGCTGAAAACGAACTAGCTGTAGCAGATATTGCCGCGTGTTTAGATGTTCAATTTAAAGCCCACGGTGATGGTGTACGAGTAGTGTTAGAAGGGGAGGATGTGAGTCTTTCCATTCGTACTGAAGCCTGTGGTATGAACGCTTCAAAAGTTGCCAGTCTCACCTTGGTTCGCAAGGCTTTGCAAGAACGACAACGTGCTTTTGCAGAATTGCCAGGTTTGGTTGCGGATGGACGCGATATGGGCACGGTGATCTTTCCAGAAGCCCAAGTTAAGGTTTTCTTAACAGCAAGCGCACAAGAACGGGCCGATAGACGTTATAAACAGTTGAAAAGCAAGGGCTTGAGTGCTAGCCTGTCGGACATACTGACGGATATTCAGAAACGGGATGAGCGCGACGAAAATCGTACTGTCGCACCTTTGAAGCCAGCTGAAGATGCGTTAGTGATCGATTGCACCCATATGAGCATTTTGGATGTGGAGCAAAAGATACTTACATTTATTCATAGTAAAGGTGTTTTATAGCACCCTTACTTAACGTTAACTAACCAGAGGTATCTCGACACGCCCGTACTGCAAGTCAGTTCTGAGCGTATCGCCAACCTCATCGAGTATTGCAATGGGCGAAAGTTTCGCAGATCTGTTTGAAGAAAGTCTTCAACAGGTAGAGATGAAAAAGGGTGCTTTGATTACGGGTGTAGTCATTGCTATTGATAGTGAAGTCGTCACAATTAATGTGGGCTTAAAGTCTGAAGGCGTGGTGTCACGCAGTGAATTTCTCAATGCAGCTGGTGAGCTAGAAGTTGCCGTAGGCGACGACGTGCTGGTTGCCCTGCAAGAAATTGAAGATGGCTTAGGTGCAACTCAAGTATCTCGCGAACGTGCTCGTGAAATGGAACGCTGGCATCAACTCGAAAAAATACAGACTAACGACGAAACTGTTACCGGCGTTATTAGCGCCCGTGTTAAGGGTGGCTTTAACGTTGAACTGGGTGGCATTCGTGCCTTCCTACCAGGTTCGCTCATTGATACCCGCCCGTTACAAGATGTGTCTCATTTAGAGGGCATCGACCTAGAATTCAAAATCATCAAGTTAGATATGTTACGCAACAACGTTGTAGTATCTCGTCGAGCCTTGATGGATGAAGCCAACAAAGCGCAACGTGCACAAGTACTATCTACCCTTGAAGAAGGTGCAGTGGTGAAAGGTTTTGTGAAGAACTTAACCGATTATGGTGCCTTTATAGATCTTGGTGGCCTAGACGGTTTGCTGCATATTACCGACATCGCCTGGCGTCGTATTAAACACCCAAGTGAGATGTTAACTGCTGGTGCGGATATTGAAGTAAAAGTTTTGAAGTTTGATGCCGAAAAGCAACGCGTTTCTTTAGGTTTGAAACAACTACAGCAGGACCCTTGGACCAGCTTTACAGACACTTATCCAGTAGGTAGTCGGTTGCCAGCCACGGTCACTACAGTGACAGATTATGGTTGTTTTGCTCGAGTCTCTGATGGCATTGAAGGCTTAGTCCACGCTTCTGAAATGAGCTGGATGAAGCGTAACTTACACCCATCTAAGATGGTAACTGTAGGTGAAGAAATCGAAGTAATGATTCTAGATATTAACGGTGAAAAACGCCGTTTATCTTTAGGTATGAAACAATGCAGCGAAAGCCCATGGGTTGCCTTCTCTAAGCAGTACTCAGAAGGTGATAAAGTCTCTGGTAAGTTAAACTCTAAAACTGATTTTGGCCTATTTATTGGCTTAGAAGATGGCATTGATGGTCTAGTTCATGTATCGGATGTCGATTGGAATAAGAGCGATGAAAGTTTGTTGGAAGGCTTCCAGAAAGGCCAAGAGATCGAAGCTGTAATTTTGTCTATTGATACTGAGCGTCAACGTGTTGCTCTTGGCATCAAACAAATGGCAGGCGACCCGTTCTCTGATTATGCAACCGCTAACGCTAAGGGCTCAGAGGTAACTGGTACCATTGCAGAAGTCACTTCTGGTGGTTTGTTGGTTAACTTAGCTGAAGGTGTGCAAGGCTTCTTAAAGCGTGGCGAGTTGGCTCAAGGTCAAGACCTAACAGACTTTAGCGAAGGTCAATCCATTACTAGTTTTGTTGCAAGCTTAGATCGTAAAGGCCGCTCTATAAGCCTTGCAATCAGGGCTCAAGAAGCTGCTCAGCAACGTGTGCAGATGCAGGAGCTGAATACCAAGTCGATTGAATCTGAAGGCCCAACTACCATTGGTGACCTGATCAAGGAACAGCTCAAAAAATAATAAAAAAAGGATAGGCTATGCGTAAGTCTGAACTGATTGAGAATTTGATCGACCGCTTTGAAAGCGTTCCTGTAAAGAATGTGGAGCAGTCGGTTAAGGCCATTATTGACCATATGGCTGATGCTCTGGCGGCGGGTGATCGAATTGAAATAAGAGGCTTTGGTAGCTTTTGTTTACACTATCGAGCACCTAGAACGGGGCGCAATCCTAAAACTGGTGATTCGGTAGAATTAGCAGCAAAGTACGTTCCACACTTTAAACCAGGTAAAGAATTACGCGATCAGGTAAACGATAGTCTATAATGGGCTATCGTTGATAAAGGTTGGGCTCTCTTCAACCACCCTGATTAGGTAAAACCACGTGAAATTTATTAAGGCCGTACTCTTCATTGTCGTCACCATGGTGGCTTTGGTTGTTGGTGTGTTATTCAGTACACGCAATAGCCAGGCCGTCTCTTTAGATCTTATCTTTTTTCAATTACCTCCAATGAGTATGGCTATTTGGCTGTTATTAAGTTTAGCGACGGGTATGCTTTTGTGTGCATTTATCTATAGCTTTGTAACCTTTAAGCTGAAACGTCACAATGCTCAGCTACAGCGCCAATTATCTAAAGCTAGTCAAACTCAATCTAGTAATAAGGTTACCCGGTAAGTATGGACGCCTTCTTACTTGTTGTATTAATTGCGGCCTTAGGTATCGGTTGGTGGCTAGGCCAAAGAGAAAATCAACAAAAACAAAATTCTAGATTAGGCCTGCAAGCCGATTACTATCGTGGTCTTAACTACTTATTAAACCAGCAAACAGATGAAGCGCTAGATTTATTTATTCATGCACTAGAGGTTAATCCGCAAACCGTTGAGACTCACCTAGCCTTGGGGAGTTTATTTCGGCGGCGTGGTGAAGTTGATAAAGCCATTCAAATCCATCAAAATTTATTATCCGGTAAAGGCTTAGATCAAGAACAATTGATGCTGGCGAAACTGGAACTAGCACACGACTTTATAAAAGCGGGTTTGCTAGATCGCGCAGAAGAGCTATTACTCGACCTGGCGCAACAACCTAACCAGCAAAAAGCCAAAGCGACAGAACTGTTAGTTGACGTATATCAACGCGAGCAGGATTGGCATAAAGCCCTCGACGTAGGCACTGCTGCTAATGTATCTGTCAGTGTCGACTTAGCTCAGAGGTTATCTCACTTTTGCTGTGAATTGGCAGAACAAGCACTTGAGTCACACCAAGAACAAGAATGCCTTGAGTACTTAAAGCGTGCTAAACGCCATAATGCGGATAACCCAAGAGTGAGCTTCTTACGAGCTCAATTAAGCATGCAGCAGGACAACTACACAGACGCCAAAAGGCACTTGTTAATCATGTCCCAACAAGATGTGCAGTTAGTGCCTGAAATGATCCAACCGCTGCATTTATGCTTTACTAAACTTGCAGATATAGACGGGTGGCAAGCTTGGTTAAGTCAAGCCATGTCCCAAAATCCAAGTACTAGTTTGTTATTAGCTCAGGCTCATGAAATAGGCCAGCAAAATAATTCTGACGCAGCGGCCTATGTGACAGAAAAACTTCGCCAAAGACCCTCTCTAAAAGGCTTCAACTACCTCATTGACCTGCATATGCAGTGGGCATCTGATAATGCTAAAGACAGTTTACAGGTGCTTAAAGGCCTTACAGTGGCCCTACAAAATAGTAAGCCACAGTATCGTTGCAGGCAATGTGGTTTTGCCGGAAACTCCATGCACTGGCAATGCCCTAGTTGTCACCAGTGGGATACCACCAAGCCAATTTACGGATTAGAAGGAGAGTAACTTGAAGCAAGATTCACCCATTGTTGTGGCTTTAGATTATCAGTCTGCAGACCAAGCCATTGCTATGGCACAGCAGTTAGATCCAACGCGCTGCCGGCTAAAAGTAGGTAAAGAGCTGTTTACTGCTGCTGGTCCACAGTTAGTGGACCAACTCCAAAAAAGTGGCTTTGAGATATTCCTAGACCTTAAGTTTCACGATATTCCTAACACCGTTGCCAAAGCGGTCTTGGTCGCAGCGCGTATGGGAGTATGGATGGTCAATGTGCACGCCAGTGGCGGTGCAGAGATGATGCAAACGACTCGATCTGCACTTAAAGACAAAGGGGGTCATCAGCCCTTATTGATTGCGGTAACAGTACTAACCAGCATGGATGCTGCGGGTTTAAAAGCTACCGGAATAGACCAGTCTCCATCAGAGCGAGTTCTTTCGCTGGCTCACTTAAGTCAAGACTCTGGTTTTGATGGTGTTGTTTGTTCAGCCCAAGAGGCGGCATTATTGAAGCATGAGTTAGGTAAAGAATTTAAACTAATTACGCCAGGTATACGGCCACATTTTGCTGTGGCTGGGGATCAAAAACGTATCATGACGCCTGCTCAAGCTGTCGCTGCCGGTAGTGACTACCTAGTAATTGGCCGGCCTATTACTCAAGCCGACAATCCAATGGAAGCCTTGGAGCTGATTGAAAAAGAACTTGCCTAGTAAAGGATTAATGGTCTTGGCCAGCACTTCTATTATTTTGTGCTAGGCTTAGTTTGTCTCAAGGAATTCGAGGCTCACTTTTTTAATCAAGGAATAGATCATGAAGCTAACTCGTCAAATAGCCTTGCTGCTATTAACCACTGCCATTACCTTAGGGTCCTTTTCACCCTTTTCCCTAGCTGAAACCACATTACCCATTAATATTAATACAGCCACTGCTGTTGAACTTGCCGAGGCCTTAGATGGCGTAGGCGAGGTTAGGGCTGCTGCTATTATCGCGTTGCGTGAGAAACTTGGCGGATTCGTTAACCTAGAACAATTGCTTGAAATCAACGGCATAGGCGTGGCTATGCTGTCACGCATTAGTTCTATAATCGTGCTAGAGTAGGCAACATTCACTGTATGATGGATGTGGTGACCGTGCAGTTAGGTCACTTCACCTGTCCCGTAGTAACAGCAATAGTTGTTACTTATTCACAAGGACATCAACAATGGCCATGACATGGCACGGTTTGTTAGCTGATCAGCGTTTTGGCAAGCCCTATACCGAAGAGCACCACCAAGGCCGCACTCCATTTCACAAAGATTATGATAGGTTGATATTCTCCAGTGCGTTTCGGCGTATGGGGCACAAAACTCAAGTCCACTCATTGTCTCATAATGACCACGTACACAATCGCTTAACTCATAGTTTAGAGGTGTCTAGCGTTGGTCGCAGCTTGGGTATTCAAGTAGGCCACAGTTTAAAAAATCAATCCCATTGGCCAGGTTGGATAGAACCTCATGACCTAGGAGCTATCGTGCAATCGGCGTGTTTAGCCCACGATATAGGCAATCCACCGTTTGGTCATTTTGGTGAGAGTTCAATTCGTCACTGGTTTGCTAGCTATGCTCAACAGGGAGGAATGGGGCAGTTAAGTTCTGCGGAGCAGGCTGATCTACTTAATTTTGAAGGTAATGCCCAAGGGTTACGAACCCTTACTCAGCTAGAATATCATCAGTTTGATGGTGGAATGCGCCTCACCTACGCTACCTTGGGAAGTTTTCTTAAATACCCATGGTTATCAAATTCAACGAAGTGTGAGCAGAAGTCTAAGTTTGGCGCCTTACAGTCAGAAAAGCATATTTTAGCTGATATTGCTGGTCGTTTAGGTTTGTTGCAACAGGCAGATTTTCAATGGTGCCGTCATCCATTGGTCTATTTAATGGAAGCTGCTGATGATATTTGTTACGCCATAATTGACTTAGAAGACGGTGTAGAGCTAGGCATTATTGATGAACAGGACGTATTGGAATTGTTATCTCCAATTACAGGCCCCTTAGCAGTTCCTCAACGTACTGCTATGGTGGACGCATATTATTCCACTCGTCGCTTGGCTTTATTGCGCGGCAAGGTTATTGATTATCTTGTGCAGTCTGCAGCCCATGCTTTTATGCAGCATATACCAGCCTTATTGGAAGGGCAGTTAGAGGGTGATTTAATTTCCCATTGCGACCCTGTCACTCAGCAAATTATTGGTGATGCCAAAGCCTTAGCAAAAAACCGCATATTCTTAGCCCCGGAGCGCCACCGTACAGAGCTGGCAGCCTACTCGGTATTAGAAAAATTGCTAGATGGTTTTGTTCCTGCAGCGTTAGCTATAGATCAACAATCGGGTGATAAGCGGTTATCTTTTAAAGCAGAAAAACACCTTGCACTGATGGGCGCCCATCGTCCTGAGAAGGGAGCAACTGCGTATCAGGCCTTATGTTGTACGATGGATTTTATCGGTGGCATGACCGATAACTATGCTGTCGACCTTACACGCCAGCTTAGTGGGGAAATGAAATAAAACTCACTAGCTAGGTGCTATTGTTAAAATATAACCTAAGCTTAAGGGATAGATAAATAACGCAAGGACGCGTCGATGTCTGAAAGTCCCTTATACACTCCTGTACCTCATAAAAACGTCATTGCTTTGACAGACCAGCTGTTAGAAATTGCTGCTATGGCCGGTGCCTCTGATTTACATTTGGAACCTTTGTTCCAAAGTATGCGCATACGCATGCGAGTTGATGGTCTTATGCAGTTGCTTAAACCTCCATTTGACCAGCTTCCAGCAACCGCAGCGGACGCTATTGTAGTGCGTATAAAGCTACTATCAGAAATGGACATTAGTGAATCGCGTCGTCCGCAAGATGGCAGCTTTCAGTGGCAGCTGAACGATAAGCAGGTAGATATACGTTGTAGTAGTTTGGCAGGGCATTGGGGCGAGAAATTGGTATTGCGGTTGCAATGGCAGCAACAAAATATTGATATCTGCCAACAGGGTCTCTCACCCAAGCAGCTGCAAATTGTTAATCATCAGCTGAGTAAGCCCCAAGGTCTTATCCTAGTGACCGGCCCCACGGGCAGCGGTAAAACGATGTTTTTGTATAGCTGTTTAAAACAAATTCAGGCACCTCATATCAATACAGTTAGTGCAGAAGACCCAGTAGAAGTTGCACTAATAGATGTGCACCAAGTCGCAGTAAATAACGCTATTAATTTATCCTTCAGCCACATTCTAAGGGCCTTGCTACGTCAAGATCCTGATGTAATTATGCTTGGTGAGTTGCGTGATTTTGATAGTGCAGACGTTGCCTTAAAGGCTGCGCAAACAGGGCACCTACTACTGACTTCGATGCATACAAGCAGCCTTAGCGAAGCCATGCACCGCTGCCATGGCTTAGGCGTGGATATGTTGTCCTTAAGTTACTGTTTGAGTTTGATTATTAACCAACGCTTGGTGCGTCGATTATGTACTCAATGCAAACAGCCCATGACTGAGTTGCAGTTGGCGTCAATGGCCAGTGAAGAGTGGTTAGGGGCAGTGGCAACCTATGAACTTTGTTTCGGTGCAGTTGATCCATGCCTACCTATGGGTTGTGAGGCTTGTCATGGTGGCTACAGAGGGCGATTCGGAGTGTTTGATATCATGGTCATGGATCAGTCGAAACGTGACTCAGTGGCTCAGCGGCAAGTGCAGGAGCTAGAGTATGGGGCTGGGATTCGTCGCCAGGGTCTATGGCGCGTCCTTTCTGGGCATACGAGTATCGCTGAGGTGAATCGAGTGACTTGGTAATGTGGTGTTGGTGGTTGTGGTATGGGTTGGACGCTAAACATGTGCAAAGCAGTGGTGTGCGGCAGTGCTTGAGCAGGCAGTTATTGCGCTCTGAATTGGCGCTAGAGGGCATTCAACTAGATAGGGCCCAACATTTGTGGCCTTGGCAGCGTTCTTGGCCCAAACGGATTGATCATAAGCACCTACAGGCGTTGTTGGGGCAATGGTCTCAATTACTATGTGCAGGATTACCTTTGTTGGCTTGTGTCACTTTGGTTCAGTTGGAGCAGGCGTCAGGCCGTTTGCGTTATGAACTTATACAGCTTCAAAGTACATTGCTGACTGGAGCCAGTTTTTCCCAATCTTTATCGCAAAGCCGAATATTTCCAACGACTATCGTGCAATTGGTTGCGGCTGGTGAAGCGAGTGGGGAATTGGCCGACCTGTTAGCTCAAATACATCAACAGCACACACGCCAGGCAAATCTAAAGCGACGCTTTAAACGCAGTTTATTTATGCCTTTGGTGACTTTATTAAGCGGTTGGGCTGTGAGCATGCTGATTGTATATTGGGTGGTGCCCCAGGTGGCTAATTTATATGCTGCAGGAGCGTATGAGTTACCTGTTCTTACTCAGTGGTTGCTGAACTTTTCCCATACAGCCAAGGCGAGCATGGGAAGCCTGTTAGTAGCGTTCATATTGGCTTATATGGGTTTGAGGTGGGTCTGGTCTATACCCAACATACGAGTGAAGTTAGAGTGGGCCCTGTGGCATGTTCCAGGCCTTGGCCGTTTGATGTACCTGCACAGCCAGGCTGACGCATTTTTAGTGCTTGCTCTCACCTTTAAGGCTGGTGTTCCGTTATTAGACTGCCTCATGTTAGCTGCCAATGGCAGCTCCTGGGAACATGTATCTAGAGATCTAAAAAATGCCATTGTGGGGCTTCAACAGGGTCAGAAATTAAGTCAAATCTTAACCAAAATGGCCTGGCAACCTCAAGCATTACAGCTGATACGTATAGGAGAGGCTGCGGGTGACTTAGCATTGAGTTTTAGCCAATTACAGAGCTATTATGAGGCTCAGGTTATAAGTCAAAGTGAGTGGCTAGAACAATTGCTGGAGCCTGTGTTGCTTATTTTGGTGGCCCTGTTTGTGGGATTTATTTTGGTGGCATTGTATCTTCCACTGTTTCAAATGGGGCAAATGATGTGACTGCACTAGAGTACTGATATAATGACCCTTGTTGTTTTTTAGTGGGTTGCGATTATGATAGTAGGCCTGACAGGTGGCATTGGCAGCGGTAAAAGCGCGGTGAGTGCCCAGCTGAAAGCTCTTGGTATTTTGGTGGTTGATGCTGACCAGATTGCCAGAGATGTTGTAGTAGTGGGAAGTCCCGCACTCAACAGTATCGCTAAGCATTTTGGTAGTCAGATATTACTCCAAAATGGCGCCTTGGATCGCGCTGCTTTACGCCAAGAAATTTTTCTTGATAAAGCACAAAGGCAGTGGCTAGAGTCCCTTCTTCATCCACTTATAGGTGCTGCTATTGATGAGAAACTTACTGCTGCCTCCAGTATTTATGCTGTTTTGGAATCACCTTTATTATTAGAAACATCACAACATAAAAGTACAGATTTTGTGGTGGTAGTAGACACCAGTGAAGCGCTTCAACGAAAGCGGGCTTGTGAAAGAGACGGTAATACAATAGCTCAAATTGATGCGATTATTGATAGTCAAATGCCGCGGCAGAAACGCTTAGACAAGGCCCATTGGGTATTGGATAATCAGCAAGATCTAAGTCACCTTAGTGAACAAGTATTAGAATTACATCACCACCTTTGCCATACGATGGAAAACCAATTATGAGCCAGTACCCTTGCCCCCAGTGCCAAAAAACACTCACTTGGAACCCCATAAATCCCCATAGACCTTTTTGTAGTGAACGCTGTCAGCAAATTGACTTAGGCGCATGGGCGAGTGGAGACTATGCTATCGCTGGTGACGAGTTGGAAAATGATTTTTCTAGTGCGTTGCTGGAATCAGCAGATCAACAAGATTAGATAAAAAGTAAAAATTTAGTCTTAACTTTTATCTGCAATAATCTGTGTTTGGACTATATTTAAGGGGTGTAGAAATAATCACAGGAGCGTGATGTGTTGTATGCCAAGGAGAGTCGTCTTAGTTCCGACGTTAAACGGACACACCTAATTAACGGTTTTTCTTTGCTCGAATTATTACTTGTAGTCGCCCTGATCGGCATTTTGGCGGCTTTTGCAGTGCCTACCTATCAAACGTACCTGCAGAAAACGCGGTTTATGGAAGTGGTGCAGCACAGTCACGCCATACGTGTTGCTCAGTCGGCTTGTTTGTTGCAATCTGGGGATATCAGCGCCTGTGATACCTTTGGAGAGCTAGCTGTACCTGCTCCAAGCACCAGCGATAATACTCAAAGCGTTGGGCTATCCAGTACCAGTGGTATGATCACTGGTACTGGAGCCGCAGCAGCTGGCGGCTATACCTTTACACTCTCTCCCAGTATAAATAGCGATGGGTTATTAACTTACGCCTTGGGTGGTAGTTGCATTACGGCTGGATTTTGCAAGCCTTGATAGTAGTTAAATATGCTTAAACTAACGATTATCTACCGCTTGTTTAGCTAGGTATTCACCATAAGTACCGTGGAAATCAACCAGTGTCTGATGTTTTATTTCTAACACTCGAGTGGCTAATGAAGATACAAACTCGCGGTCATGACTTACAAAAATCAATGTGCCATCGTAAGTCTTTAGTGCTTTGTTCAAAGACTCAATTGCTTCCATGTCTAAGTGGTTTGTTGGTTCGTCCATAATCAACACGTTAGTGTCTTGCATCATCAACTTACCGAACAATAGACGGTTCTTCTCGCCACCAGAACATACGGCTACTTTCTTTAGATAGTCGTCTGCAGTAAACAACAAGCGACCTAGCATGCTTCTTACGGTAAGGTCGTCGTGTTTAGGTGTGCGCCACTGAGAAATCCAATCAAATAAGGTTAAATCGTTGCCGAAATCAATAGTGCTGTCCTGTGGGCAGTAACCAAGAACGGCATTTTCAGACCACTTAATGTCACCTGAATTGACTTTGAGTTGCTCCAATAAGCAGCGTAAAAAAGTGGTTTTACCCACGCCGTTTTCACCGATGACGGCAAGCTTTGAGCCTGCTTCTAGAATAAGTTCGCCATTATTAAACAAAGTCTCACCGTCAAATCCATGGCTTAGCTTTTCTATTACCAATGCTTGGCGATGAAGCTTTTTGTGTGGCGTGAAACCAATATAAGGAGACACACGACTGGATGCGATGACTTCATCTAGTTCTATTTTTTCTAATTTCTTTGCTCTAGAAGAGGCCTGCTTAGCTTTTGATGCGTTGGCAGAGAAGCGTGCTACAAACTGTTGTAGTTCTGCACGTTCGGCGCTTTTCTTGGCATTTGATGAAAGTAGCTGTTCTTGTATTAAGTTAGATGCAGCTGTATAGGCTTCGTAGTTGCCCGCATACACCCGCAATTCGCCGTAGTCAATATCGGCCATGTGGGTACACACGGAGTTTAAGAAATAGCGATCGTGAGAGATGATTATCATCGTACTGCGACGCTGACTCAATACCTCGGTCAACCAATTAATAGTAGTAATATCAAGGTTGTTAGTAGGCTCGTCTAATAACAAAATATCAGGATCAGCAAACAAGGCCTGAGCCAACAGTACCCGAAGTTTCCAACCTGGAGCTACTTGGGACATTAAACCCCAATGAAAAGACTCATCGATACCTGCTTGAGTCAGAATTTCTGCAGCACGGCTTTCGGCACTGTAGCCATCCATTTCGGCAAATTCAACCTCTAGCTCAGCCACCTTCATACCATCTTCTTCGCTCATCTCTAGCTGACTATAAATGGCTTCACGGTCTTGCTTTACTTGCCACAGCTTGGCATCTCCCATGATTACCGCATCAATCACAGTGTATTCTTCAAAGGCAAATTGATCTTGGCTTAAGGTTCCAACGGTGTCATTGGGAGAGAAGGAAACATTTCCAGCAGATGGCGTTAGCTCACCACTGAGTATTTTCATGAAGGTGGACTTGCCACATCCGTTGGCTCCAATGAGGCCATAGCGATTGCCATTGCCAAATTTAGCTGAAATGTTTTCGAATAATGGCTTGGCGCCAAACTGCATGGTGATGTTTGCGGTAGTAATCAAGGGAATATGCTATTTGCTGGTAGTGAAATTAGGGCGCGTAGTCTACCAGCTTGATGCCTGTCAGGTCTAACATAACCATCCTTTTAATTCCGCTTCGTCCACTAATGGCTCAAGTAACTCCCAAAGCTTTGGGCAGCCTGTTTTTATCCGGCTACCATTTACGGTCTTCACTTGCTCCTTAGTGATGCCATGGCTTTGCCAACTGTGGCCCTGGTCATTTAGATTGTGTATCAGTGGTAATGCGCGGTCTAACGCTTTAGCAAAGCGTGCATCGGCACTTTTAGCTGCTTCAAACTCATGCCACAGGGCAATGTATTCATCCCCCATGCTGTTAGGTAACATGCCTAGAATGCGTTGTGTGGCGGCAGCCTCTGCTTGTTCGTGCTCGGTGCCCACCGCGTCATATACAATGACGTCGCCCGTATCAATTTCACATAAATCATGGATCAAGAGCATGCGTAACACTCGATTAATATCGACAGGTTGTGCTGCGTAGTCTTTCAGGACCAGTGCGGCTAGAGTGACTTGCCATGAGTGCTCGGCGGAGTTTTCATAACGCTCCATGCCCAATGGACGGGTTTTTCTGAGTACTGCTTTAAGTTGATCAATTTCTTTCACAAAACCGATGATGTGTATGAGTTCTTGCACAGTTATCCCTTTTATCCCTACTAACCTTTAGGTGTTTTGTTTACAAAGGCATTGAGGCCGCGTTGAGTCTCTTCATCCATCAAATTGTTAACCATATGTTCACTGGCATACTCATAGGCTTGTTCTAATGGCATGCTCAATTGAGGGTAAAACATAGCTTTGCCTGTGCGCACAGCGGCCCTGGCCTTCTGGCTTATTTTTCTGGCCATTTCCCGTGTAGCGGCCGCGAGTTCATCATCTGCAACCACGCGATTGATTAAACCTAGACTTTGAGCCTTGGTGGCACTGATAAACTCACCTGTTAACAACATTTCCATAGCCTGCTTTGGATGAATATTGCGACTAAGAGCGACTGCTGGGGTAGAGCAGAAAAGGCCTAAGTTAATACCAGAGACTGCAAAGCGAGCACCTTCAGATGAAATAGCAAGGTCGCAGCTGGCTACTAATTGGCAACCAGCTGCTGTCGCCACACCTTGTACTTGGGCAATCACTGGAATGGGACATTCCACTATTGATTGCATAAGTTGGCTGCACTGGTGAAATAACGCTTGGTAATAATCTTGCTCTGCAGTGGCCTGCATTTGTTTGAGATCATGGCCTGCACAAAAGGCTTTACCAGTGGCCTTGATAATAATGCAGGTAAGGTCATCGTGTTTGGCCTGGTTAATGGCCATCTGCAGATGGTGCATCATCTCTTGAGACAAAGCGTTGAAATTGGCAGGGCGGTTGAGTGTAATTTCTAGCCACTGATTATGATATTCTACGATGACGTAGGGTTGTTGATCCTGGAACATAGCCTAGATTCCTTTCGTTCTTTACAGTGCCTTTATGGGTTGATTTGACGATCAACCCATAAAGCGAGCTTGTGTTGCATGCTAGGTTGGGAGACCTCATTCACTGGCAGTGGCTGAATTAGTTTATCGTGCACCAGCAGCCGGTAAATATACTCTATCTTATTAGCTGCAGAATCGGTGGCTTCAAATTGGGCAACGCCGCGCTTATTGGCGTAAACGGTGCCCAGAGTGATCGCTTTTTTTAGGAGTTCTTTTTCATTTTTGAGTTTTTTCATCGTCCGTTTCGCTTCGATAGGTTGAAAAGCTTGGAGATCCAGTGTTATTTATTCACTGCAGCATTTAGCCACTGCTCGAATTGTTGCTTTGGCAATGCTCCGTTGAGTTGATCTACGACCTTACCATTTTTAAATACCATTAAGGTAGGAATGCTACGTATATTGAATTGAGCCCCCAGCATTTTTTCGGCTTCGGTATCTACTTTTACAAAACGAAGGTGATCGGACTGTATTTGGGCTACTTGTTCAAATACGGGTGCAAAACCAACACAAGGACCACACCATGGCGCCCAAAAATCAACTACAACAGGTTTGTCACCTTGGATAATAGCGTTGAAATTAGCGCTGGTACCAGCAACAGGTTTGCCAGAAAACAAAGCTTCTTTACAAGCACCGCAACTAGGGTCGTCATTAACCCGTTCTGCAGGTAAGAGATTGTTTTTTTGGCAATGGGGGCAGCGGCTGGTAATAGTGGACATCGGCTTAGGCTCTAATAAATATTATTTAGTTAATTCTAATATGACGTCAAACGCTGCAATTGCAAGGCCGGGCTAAGGGTTTATTCGTATGTGCAGTGGTAAGCCGTTTGGCGTACAACTTTAACCTCGAAGCTGCTATTCGCTTCTACTTCAAACTGATCACCGTTAGTAAAGGTATTCCAGCTGCTAGTGCCGGGTAATTTAACTTCAAGTTCTCCGTCGATGATGGTCATGACTTCATATTGGCTAGTGCCAAAGGTAAATTCGCCTATATCCATTACGCCTACTGTAGTCGCTAAGGTTTTGCCTTGAAAGGCGATAGATTTAACATTATCGTCGAAGTAAGAATTGACTGAAAGCATGGCATTATTCTCTTATTGTAAAATTGAAAAAACACATCTTGCCTTATTTAATGCTTGAATCATAGACCAAATAACGACTATCCAGCTAGGTTTTCAAAACCTTTAAGCACATTAACGGTATTGGTACCAATCTCTTCTACAGCATACCCACCTTCCATAATAAATACGGTAGGCAAGCCCATGCCAGCGATGGTTTGGCCCATATCTATAAAGTCATCACTTTTGAGTTTAAAAAAACTGATTGGATCGTTCTCAAAGGTATCCACCCCCAAAGAAACCACAATAGCGTCTGCTCCATAGCTAAGTATGTTTGTTATCACTCTGCACAGTGCTGCGCGCCATATCGAGTAGGGCGTACCACGTGGCAAGGGAATGTTAAGGTTGAAGCCTTCGCCAGGGCCTTCGCCCGTTTCATCGGCAAATCCCAAAAAATATGGAAAAGCAACCATAGGATCGCCATGGATAGAGCAAAACAACACGTCATCGCGTTGGTAGAATATATCTTGGGTACCATTACCATGGTGAAAATCCACATCCAAAATAGCCACTTTTTTAGCGCCATCATAACGTAGTTTTTGAGCGGCTATGGCTGCATTATTGATGAAACAGTAACCACCATATTGGTCGTTTGATGCATGGTGCCCGGGTGGGCGACAAAGAGCAAAGGCACTATTTTCACCCAGATTCAATAGTTCTGCAGCAGACAAAGCCACATTAGCCGAAACCCATGCCGCTTCTGCGGTACCTTCACTAATACTTGTCTCACCAGCTAAGCTGTAATAGCCCAATTGGCCCTCAATATTTCTTGGAATTCGTTGGCTAGGCATAGAGCGAGAAGGCCAAACGTTAGGGATAGCCTCGCCCTGATTACCGGCGTTTATCCAACGTTGCCATACCGTGTCTAAAAAGGTTAGGTAGCCTGGGTCGTGTATGCTTTCTACAATGCTGCGTGGCCACTGGCTAGGGTGAATTACGTCACCTAACTGTTGAGACTCAATTGCGGCTAAAACATAATCTGCTCGTTGAGGGCACTCAAAAGGGGTGACCAATTGGCCTCCGGTGAGCTCTGTTTTAGGATTGCGCAAAATGTGATCGGAGGAGTAAACAGTTTTCATATGAGGACGCTTTGAATTATCTTGATTCAGATAGTAGCGGTAATCTGTACTTTAAGTCTATGGGTCTTTAGCTCAGAAAATTATGTTGTATGGTTTTAAATAGAGCAAAAATGGTTGGTTTTGCTTCAATCCTAGGTGTGAGTTGATGGGGGTGTTTGAGATAAATAACGCTGAATTAACAGCGCTAAGGCGCCCAATACTAAACCCCAAAAGGCGCTGCCAATCCCCCACATAGCTACACCAGAAGCTGTGGTAACTAAAGTAATCACGGCGGGAATACGCTCTACTTCCGTAGCGAGTGCAGTGCTTAGGCTGCTACTTATAGTACCTAGTAGCGCCAAACCAGCGATGGTCACTACTAGTGCTTGGGGCAAGCTGTTGAATAAGCCCGTTAAGCTACCAGCAAAAACTCCCGTAGCTACAATGAATAATCCCGCCCAAACGGTAGAGCGATATCTTTCTTTTGGGTCAGCATCAACTTCTTTACCCATACAAATGGCCGCCATAATAGCAGCTAGATTAAAGGCAAAGCCGCCAAACGGTGCCATAAGCACGCCCGTGATGCCTGTCCACGTTATCATTGGACCTGCTGGGGCATCATACCCGTGACCGCGTAATACCACTATTCCAGGCACGTTCTGAGAAGCCATCGTTACAATGAACAGTGGAATAGCAACACCAATAGCAGCAGACAAAGACCACTCCGGCGTGGTCCAAATTGGGCCTGAAATGTGCAAGCTTACATCTTGCCAAATTATTAAATCCTGCATGGCAGCAACTAACACGCCTAGTATCAACGTCACCATGACAGCCAGTTTGGGCCAGATGACGCGGCTGATAAAAAAAGTCATCATCATGGTTAAAACTAGAGCTAACTCAGACTCTAAAGACATGATCATATGCATAGCAAAGGGTAATAAAACCCCTGCTAACATCGCTGCTGCAATAGATTGAGGCAGGTAGGCCATAATACGATCAAACCAGCCGGACAATCCCACTAGAGTGATTAATACAGAGCATAGTACAAAGGCACCGATGGCTTCGGCCATAGGTACACCAGCTAAACTGGTTACTAAAATGGCTGCGCCTGGAGTAGACCATGCTGTGAGAATGGGTTGTTTATAAAATAGTGACAGGCCCATAGTCGACAAGCCCATACCCACACCTAAAGCCCAGAACCAGCTGGTTACGATGGCATCACTAGCTCCCATGCTGTTAACGGCCTGGAAAATAATGGCGGCAGAGCTGGTGTAGCCGACTAGGGGCGCAATAAAACCTGCACTTATGTGGGCAGGATTAAAGTAGCGACCAAAGAAACGACGAATACTCACAGATTAAAGCAGTTTGAGTTCGTAATGACGCTTTTCAAATTCTATAGTGTCACCACTAACCATTTTACGGCTTTTACGAGTTTCTACATCGCCATTAACTTTTACTAAGCCTTCGCCAATTCTTTTCTTGGCTTCACCACCACTGCCTACAATAGATTCAAACTTTAGGATTTTATATAATTCAACAGGTTCACGGTTGATGGTAATGATGTGCATAAAATGGTCTTCTTTTAAATGGTTTGGTACCAAGTAGCACCCGTGTTGTCGGAGCTGCTTTGGAGTTTGTTTTTACTAACTAAGTAATTTAAATGGGCTTGGGTTTCGCCTACGGCTAGTGTGAGTACGTCGTCGGTAATAGGGCGGCGGAACAGCTGGCTAAATAAATCCACATTACGCTGTGGCTGTTGGCACGCCTCTAACAGTTTGACAAGAGACTTTTCATGGCCATCAATAAGCCGTTGTAAGCGTTGATGGGCACCAAAAAATACTTGTCCATGAGACGGCAATACTAGCACATCGGCGGGGATGCGTTGTTGCAACATTGCACATGAATCAAGCCAATCTTTTAACGGATTTGAATGAGGCTCTGTAGGCCATACACTCACATTGGAAGAAATGGAGGGCAATATCTGATCACCGGCGATAAAAACATTCAGCTCTGGACACAATAAACATACATGTTCTGGCGCGTGGCCTCTGCCAACGATAATGTCCCATTTGTGTCCTGCCATAATGACCGATTCGCCATCTTGTAAGCGTATAAAGCTGTCAGGCATGGCATAAATTCCTTTGCCATAACCACCAAATTTGGCTTTGTAAGAGTCTAATTGTTCATCAGTTACGCCAGCACGCTGGTAAAAATTGATGGCTGCTTTAGGCGCAGGTTTACCTGTGTCAGACATAAGCACTCTACATGCCATGTAGTCCGTGCGGGACATGTTTAACTCTAAATCCCAAATTTCACAGATCCAACCGGCTAAACCAACATGATCCGGGTGTAAATGAGTGACAATAAGTTGATGCACTGGCTTGTTGTTAAGGTGGTTATCAAATACTTGCTGCCATAGCTCCTTGCAAGCGGAGGTGTTGATTCCAGTATCTACAATAGTCCAGCCTGTATCGTCTTCCAATAACCACAAATTGATATGGTTAAGAGAGAAGGGTAATGGCATGCGCAACCAGTAAACGCCATCAGCAACAGCTAAAGGTTGGCCCATGGCAGGAGCTTCGCTAATGGGAAACTGGAGTGCATTAGTAGCAATCATTATAACTTCCCTGATTTAACGGGCTTAATAAGCGCTATATTATACGGAGCTAAACCTAGATTATACAAAGGTTTTCCCCAGTTTTTCATATTGGTAAACGATATCTGGTGCGTTAAACCGTGCACCATAGGCTTGAGCTAAGGTATCACAGCGGACTATAAATTCGGTTAAGCCGTAAGTGTTAACAAATTGGGCGTAACCGCCGGTCCATAAGGGAGCACCAATACCGAGAATAGAGGCAATGTTGGCGTCAGCTACATTGGTCAACACGTTTTCTTCTAAACAACGCAAAGTCTCTATCACTGGCCTAAATAATAGGCGGTCTTTAATGTCTTGATGGGGAATGGAATGCTCTGGTTTTAGCCATTTTTTAAGGCCAGGCCAAATGTGCTTTTGATGATCGTCATAAGTATAAAAACCTTTGTCGTTAATGCGACCTTGGCGATCGTGTTGTTCTACTAACTCCCTTAACATGGCCATGCCTTCTGGAGTTTCGTGTTGGTGTGGGTCTTTGAGGCCCATGCTTACCTGGGTGTCGTTAATAAGTAGCGGTAGGCCTAATTTTAGCTGGTCTAATAGAGTTAGCATGCCCACCGGAAAACCTACGGCTTTGCCTAGATTGTCTACCAGTACTGGGTCTAAACCTTCTGCCACCATCTGCAAAGCTTCATCCATTTTAGTACCAATGGTTCTTGAAGTATAAAACCCTAAGCTATCGTTAACCACAATAGGCAGTTTGTTAATTTGCTTCGCAAAATCAAAAGCTTTTGCCAAGGTTGCGTCATCGGTATGCTCACCACAGATGATTTCTAATAAAGGCATTTTGTCCACAGGAGAGAAAAAATGTAGACCAATAAAACTTTGTTTATTGGTCGCGTTTTGTGCCAACACATTAATGGGCAAAGTGGAGGTGTTGGTACCCCAAAACCCATTCTCGTTGGTCAGGTCTTCATGTTCTTGCAACACTTGGTGTTTGAGCTCTTTATCTTCAAACACGGCTTCAATAATAAGATCGCAGCCTTTGAGGTCTTTAGTAGTGTCTGTGGGGTGTATGAGAGCAAGTACCTGTTGCATTTTATGGCTATCAATACGGCCTCGGTCCAGTTTTTTCTGTAATAGCTTTTGGCTGTAGACTATTCCCTCCTCTGCAGATTTAAGATCGGTGTCTTTAAGGTGTACCTGAATGCCTGCCATAGCTGCAGAGTAAGCAATCCCTTGGCCCATCATACCCGCACCGATGATGCCTAAACGTTTTACATGATGGCGTGGGAAACCTTGAGGACGCTTGTGCCCGCCTTTTACTTGGTTCATGTTAAAGAACATAGCGGTGATGATATTTTTTGCCACAGGCCCTGTAACCAGTTCAACAAATTTTGCTGTCTCAATAGTTTGAGCTGTATCAAAATCCAACCTAGCGGCTTCTACCATGATGTCTAAAATCATTTCTGGAGCAGGTAATAGGCCGCGGGTTTTTTGTTGTATTTGGGCGCTAGACACCGCTATTTTACTGGCCATGGAAGGGTGGTGGGCATTGCCTCCAGGTATTGTATGGGCCTTGATGTCCCATGGTTGTTGTGCTGAGGCAGGGTCATTTTTGTGGTCTAGAATCCAGTTTTTTGCATGCTCGATTAAGTCTGTCTGATGTTCAACTAAGGCGTTGACTAATCCTGCGTTAAGGGCTTTTTGAGGGGTCATTTGTTGACCTCGAGTCAATAACGGTAAGGCTTTCTCTAAACCCAGTAAATGGGTCATTCGCACTGTGCCACCACCGCCAGGTAACAAGCCTAATGAAGCCTCTGGCAGGCCTAGCTTTACGCTAGGATCTTGCCATGCAACCCGGTAGTTGCAAGCTAAACAAATTTCAAAGCCACCTCCAAGCGCAGTGCCATTAATAGCGGCAACTACAGGTACAGGAAGTTTTTCAAGGCGCCTAAAGCAGGCCTTCATAGACTCAACGTGGGCCATAAATTCAGGTGCATCTTCACGTTCTACAGAACGTAACCAATTTAAGTCACCACCTGCAAAAAAGGTAGTTTTGGCAGAGGCAATAATGACGCCAGTGAGCCCAGTTTCAGTTGACAGTTTCTCTACGGTATTAGCCAACATAGGAATGAATGCAAGATTCATACAGTTTATGGGGCCATCCATATCCATTGTAACGGTAACGATACCGTTTGAGTCTTGCTGATATCCGAATGAGGGCATGGTTAGGGTGTCTGTTTTAAGCATGGTACTAATCTCTCTCAATGATGGTGGCAATGCCCATACCGCCACCTACACAAAGTGCAATGAGGCCGCGTTTTTGATTTCGACGTTCAAGTTCATCTAACATGATAGACACTAAACAGCCGCCTGTGGCTCCTAACGGATGCCCCATGGCGATGGCTCCGCCGTTAACGTTGGTGATATCAGGGCTGATGTCTAGATCTTTCATAAAGCGTAAGGCGACGCTGGCAAAGGCTTCGTTTATTTCCCAAAGATCGATGTCTTCTATAGATAAGCCTGCTTTAGATAAACACTTTTTAGCGGCGGGGCCTGGTCCTGTAAGCATGATAATGGGGTCATTTGCTACCACGGCGGTGGCTATGATGCGTCCCCGTGGCGTCAAGTTAAGGTCTTTTCCAATCGCTTGGTTACCGATTAAAATAGCACTTGCCCCGTCTACCACTCCTGAGGAATTACCGGCGGTATGGACATGGTGTATGGTTTCTACATGGGGGTACTTACGTAATGCCATGTCATCAAACCCATAATTACCTAAGGCTGCAAAGGCAGCCCTTAAAGCTCCCAGCCCTTCAAGGCTAGTATCGGGTTTGATAAAATCATCACGCTGCAAAATGGTGCCACCTATGGTATCTGTAACGGCGATAACAGAACCATCAAACCAACCTGAATCTCTAGCATGGGTAGCTCTTTGCTGGCTTTGTAGGGCATAGCTATCAAGCTGTTCACGACTATAGCCTTCAATGGTGGCGATAAGATCGGCGCCTATGCCTTGAGGAACACTGAGGTTGTTAGCAATGTATTCAGGATCTGATAAAAAGGGGCCGCCATTACTGCCCATAGGTACACGACTCATGCTTTCCACACCACCAGCCACAATTAAATCGTCCATACCACTGGCTACTTTAGCTGCGGCGGTATTTACCGCTTCTAAACCTGAAGCGCAAAAACGATCAAGTTGAAATCCGGGTACAGACTCATCCCAACCGGCGTGTATAACAGCACTTTTGGCGATGTTTGAACCTTGCTCACCTACTGGGGTGACACAGCCCATCAGTACATCGTCTACCTGGCTAGTATCCAGTTGATTTCGGCTCTCTAAGCCTTTCAGTAATTCAGCAAGCAAGTTGATGGGTTTGACACCGTAAAGGCTGCCAACCCCTGCTTTGCCCCTAGATCGAGGTGTGCGAACAGCATCATAAATGTAGGCTAAGGGCATGCTAAATTCCGTGGCTAAGTAGTATGTAAGTCACAATGTCGTGGTTAAGGAGGGCTTTTGTCAAGTTGTGGATGCTATTAGCCTGCTCAGTTACAAGATGACCACTGGGTCTTAGGATATACTAGGGCATTGTTTTTTAACTAGTGGCTACTATGAGTAACGCAACTCACCCATTTTCTATATTAACACCGAGCTACATTATGGACGCGGTTGAAAGTCAAGGCTACGTGTGTGACGGGCGAATATCGGCGTTGAACAGTTACGAGAACCGAGTTTATCAAGTTGGTCTTGAAGATCAAGCGGTGCCTGTCATTGCGAAGTTCTATCGGCCAAAGCGTTGGTCCTCTGAACAAATTTTGGAGGAGCATCAATTTAGCATTGCGTTAGCAGATTATGAATTGCCCGTGGTACCACCGTTGATTAATAAACACGGTGATAGCTTGTTGCACTATGAAGACTTTCAGTTTGCTTTATTTGAGCGTAAAGGCGGACATGGCCCAGAACTTGATGATCTTGATAACCTCTACACAATGGGTCGACTGCTAGGGCGGATACACGCACTTGGTGCTGTGGAGCCTTATCAATATAGACCTTCTATCAATCCTCAAACGTTTGGCCACGATAGTGTCGCTTTCGTGAGTGAGCACTTCATACCGAAAACACTAAAAGCGGCATACGACAGCTTAACATCTGACTTGTTAGTCCGTATTGATGCTGCTTTTGCGCAAGCCGACGGAGTCAGTTACATTCGAGTTCATGGAGATTGCCATGGTGGCAACTTGTTGTGGCGGGATGATGCACCCAATATTGTCGATTTTGATGACTCTCGTATGGCCCCTGCTATTCAGGATATATGGATGTTATTGTCCGGTGATCGTGACCGACAACGCATACAATTGTCTGAAATAGTGGAAGGATACAATGAGTTTTATGACTTTAAACCACAAGAACTAGCATTGATTGAACCCTTGCGAACTTTGCGGATGATGTATTACGCCGCATGGTTAGCCCGTCGTTGGGAAGATCCAGCCTTTCCCCATAGTTTTCCGTGGTTTAACACTGAGCGTTATTGGGGCGAACATATTTTAGAATTAAGAGAACAGTTGTCGGCACTTAATGAGCCGATGATGGAACTAATTTAATCCATTATAGGAGTGTGGTCATGGCCCTATTTACTGACACAGCTAGCTGGGTCACTACCGAACATAGGCTTTACGCAGACGCTGCTGAACGGTTTATGCAGCAGGCTTTGGTACCTAATATTGAAAAATGGTGTGATCAAGGGGTGGTGGATCGTGACTTTTGGTTCCAAGCAGGTGAAGCTGGCGTTATGGGTGCCTCTGTGCCGGAAGAATACGGCGGAGCAGGTGCCGATATGTCGTTTGAAGCAGTCACCATTTATACCCAAGCATCTCTAGCAGACACTAGCTGGGGTTATGGCATACAGTCTATTGTGATGCATTATTTAGTGACTTTCGGCACGGAACAACAAAAAACACGCTGGTTGCCTAAGTTAGTTTCCGGTGAACTGGTTAGCGCAATTGCCATGACGGAGCCTGGATGTGGCTCCGACCTAAAAGCTGTGGCAACCACTGCCAAGCGAGATGGTGAGAGTTTCATTATTAATGGTTCTAAGACTTTTATAACCAACGGTCAAACAGCCGATCTGATCTGTGTGGTAGTAAAGACAGATTTGAGTGCAGGTGCCAGAGGCACGTCGCTCATTTTTGTAGAGACTCAGCAAGCTAAGGGCTTTCAGCGCGGAAGAAACCTTAAAAAATTAGGTATGAAGGGCAATGATACATCAGAATTGTTTTTTGAAGATGTACGAGTGCCGTCTGAGAACTTATTAGGTGGTGTAGAGGGACAGGGCTTTTATCAGCTCATGAACCAACTGCCATGGGAAAGGACAATGATTGGTATCACCGCCCTAGGCGCTATGGATTGCGGTTTACAACTGACTATAGATTATGTGCGCCAACGTAAGGCGTTTGACCAGCCTATTATGGCGTTTCAAAATACCCGTTTTAAGTTAGCCGAAATGAAAACCAAGGTGGAGGTGACGCGTAGCTTCATCAACGACTGTGTGGCTAAGCTTATTGATGGTTCATTGGATCCTGCCACTGCGTCAATGGCTAAATACTGGGGGTCGCAGGTACAAAATGAAGTGCTTGATGAATGTGTTCAGTTACACGGTGGTTATGGTTATATGATGGAGTATCCCATAACTCGCCTATTTGCAGATGCACGCGTGCAAAAAATTTATGGCGGCACCAATGAAATTATGAAAGAGCTTATTGCTCGCTCCCTAGACGTTTAATTGGAATATCATATGCACAAAAAACCCTTATCAGGTGTTACGGTAATAGAGTTTGAAGGAATTGGGCCGTGCCCCTTAGCAGGTATGATGTTAGCGGATATGGGCGCAGATGTAGTAGTGATTTCACGTAAAACGACCAATGCTAACGCTGCAAACATAGCTCCAGAAAAAGCTGCTGATGCTTTTTATAATAGGGGTAAGCGTTCGATTCAATTGGATCTTAAGCAAGACGAAGGAGTGCAGATAGCTCTGCAACTGATTGCACAATCTTCGATATTAATTGAAGGCTTTAGACCGGGCGTAATGGAGAAACTAGGCTTGGGGCCCGAGGTTTGTGAAACGCTTAACCCAAAGTTAATTTACGGTCGTTTGACTGGTTGGGGGCAAACAGGGCCGCTGGCACAATCGGCTGGTCATGATCCTAATTTTGTGGCGCTCACAGGCGCAATGCACGCAGGTGCACGGCGTGATCAAAAACCCTCAGCACCATTGACTCTAGTAGGAGATGTGGGTGGTGGCACCATGATGCTGTTATGGGGAATAATGTGTGCTTTGTGGCAAGCGCAAAGCTCTGGCAAAGGGCAGGTGGTCGATGCAGCCATAACCGATGGCTCTGTATACGCATCTAGCCTACTGTGGATGATCCATAATTCATCACATGCTTCAGATCAAGTTGGTGTCAGCTGGACCGATGGAGCTGCCCCTTGGAATGATACCTATGTGTGTTCAGATGGGCATTATATTAATATCTGTGCCTTAGAACCTAAATTTTACCGACTGTTATTAGATCGTCTCGACCTATCTCAAAAGGATTGTTTTGAGCATCAGTGGCAAAAGCAAAGTTGGCCCCAGGCGCGGGTCGTTTTGACACAGAAATTTGCCAGTGAGACTCGGCAATATTGGTGTGATCTATTAGAAGGAAGTGATGCCTGTTTTGCTCCAGTGTTAAACTTTACGGAAGCAACGCAACATCCGCATCACAAAGCCCGTAAAGCTTTTGTTGAATTAGATGGTGTCACACAGCCGGCACCTGCACCAAAAATGGGTCAAAATAAAGGCGTGCTCAAATCTGCGCCTATACCAGGCCAAGATACGGTTAATGTTTTAGCACAATTAGGTTTGTTACCCGAACGTATCGCACAGTTACAGCAAGCTGGTGTGGTGTAGCTATGTGGAATATCTATGTAGGATCGATACGGCTTAACGCGCCATATCGATCCAATCAGCAATAACCCAGGCACCTGCTAATATATTAGGATCCTTTTGGGCATCATCATAATTAAATTCATGGTCTTCAATGTCAGTCACTGGATCTAATTCTTGGCCAAGGCGTAATTCGTTAATACGGCTCAAATACCAATCTTGCTGTTCCTGCCAGTACTCTCGGCGTTGATCCAAGTGAAGGCTAATCCGTTCTGGTCTACTACGTTGATGCTCGGCAACAGCCATGGTGTACTGCCAGTCAGGGCTGTGTTGGTTTCGTTGTTCTTGTTTCGCCTGCAGTTGCGGAATAATATGCTCAAAGGCAAAATAAGTTTTGTGATCAACGGCCTTAACCTGGTCCCACTGGAGAGCATGGTCTTGGGTGCTTTCACCAACTTTGAGTGGATCGTCTAAACTGGGCAATGTAATGTCTGGGATCACACCTTTGTGTTGTGTGCTTGCCCCAGATACACGGTAAAATTTTGCTTGGGTGAATTTGATCTGGCCACTGGTGAGCTCTCCAAATGTTTGCACTGTCCCTTTGCCATAGGTTTGGCTACCAACAATTAGAGCGCGTTTATAATCTTGCATTGCGGCTGCAAAAATCTCTGAGGCGGAGGCACTGTAGCGATTAACAAGGACTACTAGAGGCCCGGTATAAGCCAAAAATGGGTTACGGTCTATTTGTTTTTCGATCACCCCATTGGCATAGCGGACCTGCACAGTAGTGCCTGTCTCGATGAACAGCCCAGTCAGCTGATTGGCCTCTCGTAACGAACCGCCACCGTTGTTGCGCAAGTCAATAATAATGCCACTGATAGATTCATCATTCAGCTCTTGGATAAGTTCATATACGTCACGAGTGGTGCTGCGATAGTTGGGGTCACCTTGCTGAGCAGCAGCAAAGTCCATATAAAAAGTCGGTAAGGTGATGACGCCAAATTTAAGGGTGCCCTGTTTAGTTGTTAGTTCAATGACTGATTTTTTAGCAGCTTGATCATCCAGCTCAACTTTGTTACGGCGAATTTGGATGGTTTTTTTGGTTTGCTGTAAATCTCCACCAGGAATGATTTGTAAATTAATAAGAGACCCCTTTGGCCCTCTTATTTGGTCAACAACATCATCTAAACGCCAACCCAATATTTCCTGCATTGCTTCGCCGTCTTGAGCCACCCCGACAATGTAATCAGAGGCTTGTAAGTCGCCAGCTTTATCAGCTGGGCCTCCAGCCACTAAACGAACTACTTTGGTGTAGTCGTCATCGCGCTGCAATACCGCACCAATGCCTTCCAATGATAGGCTCATGTCTATATTAAAGTCTTCAACATTGCGTGGTGAAAGGTAGGAGGTGTGTGGGTCTGTTACCATGGTAATGCTATTGCTAACTGCTTGATAAGCGTCCCGCAGTTCCACCTGAACAACGCGTTTACGCATAGTGGTATAACGTTTTAGCAACCGCTGCTTAATTTGTTCAGCAGTTTCATTGTCTAATTGGCCGTTAATAAACTCATTTTTTAGTTGTTTACGCCAAGTGTCCTTAATGGCCGCAAAATCCTTTACGCGAGGATCGTCAAAGGATGATGTGCTAATATCTTCGAGCAGTTCGAAGTTGAATATCGGCCCCTCAATGGCTAACAAGGTTAAGCTATAGTCAATGAATGCTAGGCGTCTTTGTTGCAGTAAATTGTAGAGATCACCCATAGCCACTAAATCACCTTTTGCTAATAGGTCGTCAAGTTCACTATTTAGGTACTTAAATGGTGCTAGGTCTGCTTTGCTGAGGTAACTGCGCTGAGGGTCAAGAAGCTTTAAATACCGAGTAAACACGTCACTAGCAAACTGGTCGTTAAGTTCCCTGGCCTGGTAGTGCCGACGGTCTAATAACTGAATGATTTCTTGGGTTAATAAACCCTGTTCCTCAGTGAACTCAATCTGCACCGGAGCATCAGCTGGGTTAGTTTGCGCAGTTGCAAATGGCGCCGCCAGAAGAATTGTTATAAATAACAGCTTCACCAATGGTGGGCGCAAGTATGCAGCTGAGAAAGAGTTGCGCAAAGAGGTCAAAAGAGTATCAGTAGTCATAGATTGAATGATGGCTTTTCAGCAAGAAAATAGGGTTTAGCAACAAAAACTTAAGTGAAGACTATATTAGCTTGATTTTGGTGGGCTTTTCAAATGTCTGAGGTAAATGTAGGCTTATTTAACCAATGCTTTACAGAATCGTTACGTTTGCAGTCCAGAATGTGGCAATATTAAACCTTTGAAACGATGGAATAAGAAAAACATATGTCACAACAAGCCTACCTCAACGGATTGATGAGTTTTATTAGTGACTCACCAACACCTTTTCATGCCGTAGCTTCAATGGTGAATCAATTAAACACCGCTGGCTACAGTCAACTTGAAGTTTCAAGTACGTGGCATTTAAAGGCTGGAGGGCGGTATTTTATTACCCGTAATGATTCAACTATAGTGGCATTTCAGTTGCCCAAAGAAAATGCCTTGCAAAGACTACACATGGTGGGTGCTCATACAGATAGTCCGTGTTTAAAGGTAAAGCCTAATCCAGAAATACGACGTAAAGGCTATCACCAGTTGGGTGTAGAGGTGTATGGCGGGGCTTTGTTACACCCATGGTTTGACCGTGATTTGTCTTTAGCCGGGAGGGTGGTTGGTCGTGATGTTAAAGGGCGCCTAGTGAGCCATTTGTTGGATTTTAAACGCCCAGTGGCATGTATTCCAAGCTTAGCCATACATTTGGATCGAGAGGCTAATAAAGGCCATAGTGTGAACCCACAAACAGATTTACCTGTCTTACTTGGCCAGGCCTTGGGTGATGATTTTAGCCTACGTTCACTACTGGCAGACGAGTTAAATTCCAATGGTCATGCGGTGGACCAAGTGATCGATTACGAGTTAAGTTTCTATGATGTTCAGGCCCCAGCTTTAGTGGGACTCAAACAAGAGTTTTTGGCAGCGGCACGATTAGATAATTTGTTAAGTTGCTACATAGGGTTAACAGCCATGCTGGCCGCTGAAACAGATCAAGGTATGTTATTAATCTGTAATGACCATGAAGAAGTAGGGAGCCAGTCAGCAGAAGGAGCTCAGGGTAGTTTTTTAATGTCTGTGTTAGGGCGTATTTACCCTACGACTGAACTATTACACCAAGTATTAGATGCCTCCACTTTTATTTCGGCTGACAATGCGCATGGGGTGCATCCCAATTTTACCAATAAGCATGACGACCAACACGGGCCTAAGTTAAATCAAGGGCCAGTGATTAAGGTCAACGCTAATCAGCGTTATGCTACTAATGCAGTCACCAGTGCAATGGTGAAAGAGTTAGCGGCACAAATGGATTTGCCAATCCAAACCTTTGTGGTGCGAAGTGATATGAGTTGTGGCAGTACCATAGGCCCAATTACAGCTGCTCAACTTGGCGTGCGTACACTAGACATAGGAGTTCCTACCTTTGCAATGCATTCCATTCGTGAGCTTGCGGGTAGTGCCGACGCACAAATCACCCACAATTTACTAAAGGCATTTTTTGAAACGCAGATGACTATTTAGAAGTTGCTTATTGGTGCCTGATCAAAAAAGCGCGGCTATTACCAAGCTCAGCAGCTTGAGCTAAATCGCTAAGTTGATCATCAGCAAGGGTGCCGAACCAGCTAATTACAGCATGACAAGTGCCGCTCTTTAGAGCTTGCTGAGCCAGGCTCATGGTGTCGTGCTGAGCATCAGGTTTTAGTAAAATAATCTTATCCAAGTCAAATCCAGCCGCTCTTAGTTGGGCTTTAGGTAATAACTTAGGGGGTGCAACCCAGGCTAACCAACGCTGGTCATGGCTAAGCTGAGCCAGTAATGGCAGTAGTGTCTGTACATTGTTCCACGCCTCACCACGCATAATGATTTCTGTAATACTACTAAGATCTTGAGTAGGTGTGTGGTCGTCTTGAGCCCACAGGTCTAGTTGATGTTCTGCCAAGATTCCATCGATATTAGTGTTGGTTTTCTGCTGTTGTTGCAACATCATATTGCTCCTGCTGAACGTTTAGTTGCCGCGGCGTATTACACCAACGCTCAAGCCTTCAATGCTTAAATGCTCGTGTGTAAGATCGACTTCAATGGGTGAGAAATCTGGATTTTCTGCAATAAGTTGCACGTGGTTACCGTTGCGTTGAAAACGTTTAACAGTAACTTCATCGTTAAGGCGTGCCACCACAACTTGCCCATTCCTAGCTTGATCTGTTTTGTGTACCGCTAATAAATCACCATCGTAAATGCCGATGTCTTTCATAGACATGCCGCTGACCTTAAGCAAGTAGTCTGCCTTTGGATAAAATAAGTTTTCTGGAATGGCGCAGTAATCGCTGATGTGCTCTTGCGCTAGTAGTGGACTACCGGCGGCCACCATACCAATGATGGGGAGGCCTAGGTCAACTTCATGCATATCGGGTACTCGTATACCCCGAGAAGCACCTGGAATAATTTCGATAGCCCCTTTACGGGCAAGGGCCTTAATGTGTTCTTCCGCAGCATTGGGCGACTTGAAGCCAAGTTCTTTTGCAATTTCTGCACGAGTTGGCGGATAACCTGTATCATTAATATAGTTGCGGATGCAGTCGAGCACCTGATCTTGGCGTGGGGTCAACTTAATCATATTACGTCCTCTCACACATAGTGAATATGCTGGTTGTTTGTACAGTTACTGTATATAATACCAGTAATATTCGCGCTGGCAAGTTTTATTTTTCCTCGCAGATTTTCTGTCAGCTTTTAAGGCTAAAATGGTGTACCCTGATGGCCGATTATTCGATGCTAACCAAGAGCTTCTTCCGTGTCTGATTCTGCTTCTGTAAAACAAGATATCCAACAACTGTATCGTCAGCTCGTTAAACAGCTAGAGCTTAAGCCTCGCTGGGGTCAAAAACAGATGATAGCGACGGTTGCTAATCATTTTTTGGCTATTGATGCGGATGCTGATGGTCATCGCCGAGATGACAATCCGGTCTGTTTAGTAGAGGCGGGCACAGGTACGGGCAAGACATTGGCCTATATGGTGGCGTGTTTGCCTATTGCCAAAGCATTAGACAAAAAGTTGGTAATTTCCACAGCAACGATTGCCCTACAAGAACAGATTGTGCAAAAAGACCTGCCTGCCCTAAAGAAACATGGTGGTTATGATTTTGATTTCCGGTTGGCAAAAGGCCGGCGACGATACTTATGTGTATCTAGGTTGGATCAAGCGCTATCACAAAATGCCTCTATTGACCCAACCCAAGCCTTATTCGAAGACGAGCTAGCTCTCAAACTCGATGGCCAGCAGCAAACCTTGTATAAAGATATGGTGGTGCAACTTGGTAGCAATCAATGGGATGGCGACCGTGATGCTTGGAAAGACACCTTGGCAGAAGACCATTGGCGACCGATTACCACGGACCACAAGGGCTGTACTAACCGCCGTTGCAGTCACTTTAGCCAGTGCCCATTTTTTAAGGCTAGAGATGGCTTAGAGCAGGCTGATTGCATTGTCACCAACCATGATTTGGTTTTGGCAGACTTGGCTCTAGGAGGGGGTGCGATTTTACCAGCCCCAGAAGATACCATTTATATCTTTGATGAAGGCCATCACTTGGCTGATAAAACCTTAAAGCAGTTTACTCACCAGCAAGGCATTCGCCAACTGAGTCGTTGGTACGGACAAACGCGCTCGGGCTTAAAAAAGTTCTTAAAAGAATGGCAAGGTGGCGGCAAGGGTGCACAAATAAGTGAACAGGTACAAGATCACCTGCAAGGGCTTGAGCAGCAACTGATCGGTTTAGAACAGTTTTTGGATCAGTCGGCATTTAGACCCCAAGATGGTTATCAGCAACAGGAAAACTTTCGTTTTTCACAGGGCATAGTCCCAGTTGAATTAGTGCAAATCAGCCATGATATGGGTCTCAGTAGTGCACGTCTGGCTAGAGATTTAGGTGCATTGCACGAATTAATGGATGATGTTGTCAAAGGTGATCAAAACGGTTTACCTAAGGATCAAGCTGAGAACTACCTAGCAGCGTTTGGAGTGTTGCAACAAAACGCTGAGCAACAACTGGGCTTATGGCAGGCCTATGCGAAAGTTGACCAAGAAGATGAAGTACCTATGGCGCGTTGGTTACAATATTGGCAAACGCCAGAACGCGTGGATTTAGAGATGTCGGCAAGCCCAATAATGGCTGCCGAACTCCTACAGGATAATTTATGGCAACGGTGTTATGGGGCTTTGCTAACTTCGGCTACGCTTACTGCTCTGGGCCGATTCGACCGTATCGTCACCCATGCAGGTTTAAATCCACATAGTACGATGCTTGCTGTTGTCAGCCCCTTTGATTTTTCCAAATCACAGATCTGTGTGCCTAAAGAGGCGATTGAGCCAGGGCCGGAGGCAGTGTTTGTAGATCATCTAATCATAGGGCTCAAAGCCCAGTTAAATCAGGCCGAAGCTAGCTTGGTGTTGTTTACGTCACGGCGTGTTATGCAGTTGGTTTTCGAGGGTATTGGGGATGTCTGGCAAGATCTAATTTTGCAACAAGGTGAGTCTTCTAAGCAGCGTTTGTTGGATCAGCATAAGCAACGTATTGATGAGGGTGAGGGCAGCGTTTTGTTCGGGCTGGCAAGTTTTGCAGAAGGGATAGATTTACCTGGCGACTATTTAACCCATGTGGTTATAACGCGGTTACCATTTACGGTACCAGACCGCCCAGTGCCATCTGCTCTTGCCGAGTGGATTGAGAAGTCCGGCGGTAATAGTTTTGCTGAACTATCGGTGCCTGAAGCGAGCGTTAGGCTGGTCCAGGCCACTGGTCGTTTGCTACGTAAAGAAGAAGATAAAGGTCGCATCACAATTTTGGACAAACGTATCCTCAGTAAGCGCTATGGCCAACAGCTTTTGCAGGCTTTACCACCTTATGACAGACAGTTTGGTTAATCCGCGGTTAAGACTAGGTAAAGGTGTTTTGTGTAATGCCCCTAAACTCTCTATACTGCCTCGTTGTAGTTTATCTTACTGAGGCGCGCTCGCCTCTCAATGAAAAATCAATGGAAAATCACCTTGAAATCAAATGATTCAAAAGCCACTGACCTGAACTGGTCGCTGGACGATTTTGTCGTCCCACAAGAGGAAGGCAAGACACGCTTTCATGATTTGAATTTACCAGACCAAGTTATGCAAGGTGTTGCGGCGTTGGGGTATGAATATTGTAGCCCAATACAGGCATTAACCTTGCCCCAATCTTTGGACGGAAAAGATATTACTGGTAAAGCCCAGACTGGATCGGGAAAAACAGCCGCGTTTTTACTAAGTATTATTACTGACTTTTTAGATTTTCCAATTGAAGGTCCTCGTCGATTAGGCACTCCAAGGGCTCTTATAGTTGCTCCAACCCGAGAGTTGGTCATGCAAATTGCAAGTGATGCTGAAGACCTTACCCGGTTTTGTGATGTCAACGTGCAGCAACTCGTGGGTGGCATGGATTTTGAAGCACAACAAAAGCAATTACAAAGACAGCATACCGACATTATGGTTGCTACACCGGGTCGGCTGTTAGATTTCTGTCGCCGAGGCCATGTAAACTTGCGTGAAGTGGAAGTGATTGTCTTGGATGAGGCTGATCGGATGCTGAGTATGGGCTTTATCCCTGATGTGCGGGCGATTATTCGTCAAACACCAAAAAAGGAAGACCGCCAAACCTTGTTGTTTAGCGCTACCTTTAGCGAGCAGATATTACGTTTAGCAGAACAATGGACTTTTGAACCTGTACATGTCGAAATTGAGTCTGATGACCTCGCTTCTGCTACTGTTGAGCAACGTTTCTTCTCTGTAGCCCGCGTTGATAAATATAAAGTATTGCTTAATTGCTTAAAAACAATGGACGTAGAACGTGCGATTGTTTTTGCTAACCGACGTCACATTACCCGAGATTTGGCAGAGAAATTGCAAAAAGACGGTATTAAAAGCGCTCTTTTGTCCGGAGAAGTTGCACAAGTGAAGCGGGTTAAAACCTTAGAAAGGTTCCGCAGTGGTGATACGCCTATTTTAGTGGCCACAGATGTGGCGGGCCGAGGGATCCATGTGGATGGTGTAACTCATGTTTTTAACTACGATCTACCGGAAGAAATAGAAGACTACGTGCATCGTATCGGACGCACGGGCCGAGCAGGAGCTTCGGGGATTTCAATCAGTTTTGCCTCTGAAGACGATGCTTTTATTATGCCTGACCTAGAACAAATGTTGGGAAAACGTTTAGATTGTGAGCCGACACCTAGCGAATTGCTAGTGTAATTGGGAGTCTCAATGAACGTTCAACATCGAGTGGCAGTGATTGGAGGCGGCAGTTTTGGCACAGTATTAGCCAATATTGTCGCCCATAATGGTTTCCCTGTTCAACTTTGGTTACGTGACGAAACCTTAGCCCAAGAAATGCGTGATACACGTGTTAATTCTCGCTATGTGCCAGGTTTAGAATTGCACCAAGACCTCGACATAGTTACTGATCTTAGTGTGTGTATTAGTGATGCAGACACAGTTATATTCTCAGTGCCCAGCAAAGCCTTTAGAGGGGTGTTGGAGCAGGCTAAAGGCTATATTAATCCAAAGCAATACCTTGTTACGACGGCAAAAGGAATTGAGACAGATAGTTTTTTATTGATGAGCCAGGTACTTGAGGTTTACTTTCCTGATAACCCAGTTGGGGTGATCAGTGGCCCCAACTTGGCAAAAGAAGTGGCAGCTAAACAGTTAACGGGTACCGTAATTGCCAGCGATAACGAAGCACTGCGTCAGCAAGTGCAGGCCATATTGCAGTGTCATTACTTTCGAGTGTATGCGAGTAACGATCGCTACGGCACAGAGTTGGGAGGTGCACTCAAAAATATCTATGCTATTGCTGCGGGTCTGAGTGCTGCTCTGGGTATGGGCGAAAACACTCGTAGTATGTTGCTTACCCGTAGTTTAGCTGAAATGAGCCGGCTAGCGGTACATATGGGTGCTAACCCTATGACCTTCTTAGGTCTAGCTGGGGTTGGGGATTTAATCGTTACTTGCATGTCTCCTTTGAGTCGAAACTACCGGGTAGGCTATGCCTTAGGTCAAGGAAAAGATTTGGAGCAGGCTGTTGCCGAGTTGGGTGAGGTAGCTGAAGGTGTAAACACCCTTGCTTTGGTGAAGAAAAAATCTGATCAATTACAGGTGAATATGCCACTAGTCGATGGCCTTTATGCCTTGGTCTACGAAGGTGCAGATGCTTCTACGGTTGCTAAAGCGCTCATGACTCGCGATCAAAATTCCGACGTTGAGTTTGTGCTAAAACGCAGTTAACCACTTGAAATATGTCTAAATTGCCCCTATGTTAAATACACAGGAGTTAATGGAGTAAAAACTATGCAAGCATTAAAAAATAACCTGACATCAGAAGCCTTTTGGCTGCGCTTAGTATTTATGTTGCTGAGTTTGTTTTTGGTAGAGCTCGCAGCGTCAGTATTGGTGCTGTTAGTTATTGGCCAGTTCCTTTATCGTCTATTTAATGAATCTAGCCACCATAAAATACTTGAATTTAGTAATAGCTTAGGACGCTTTATCCTTCACAGTTATCGTTTTTTGTCTTACCAAACTGAAAGTAAGCCATTCCCATTTAATGATTGGCCGGAGGCAAAAGATTTACCGCAGGATCAGGACTAATGAAATTGCTGCTGATGCGTCATGGTGAGGCAAGCTTCAATGCCCCCACGGATGCTCAGCGACCACTTACCCGCAGGGGTAGTTTATCTGTCATACAACAAAGCCGACATCTAACGATACCTTGGCATGAGTTCACCAGTCTTTGTGTTAGCCCTTATGTAAGGGCACAACAAACGGCCTCTTTGTTGCTACAGAACTACGCTCATAAAAATCACGGTTTAAATTTACACACTCTCGACTGTATTACCCCGCACGGCGAGATCAGTCAAGTGCAAAACTTCTTGCTGGAACAGCGGCATGAAGGCATTGTTCTGATCACTCATCAGCCTTTGGTCAGTGGTTTGATTGGCCACTTTTGTCACGATGATGAGCATTTGGGAGAGCCTATGCTGCCAGCCTCTATGGCTTTATTGGAAGGTGAAGTGGCGGCGGCAGGGTGTCTTAGATTGACACATTTATTCCATCCATAAAGGCACGAAACATGGCAATTTTTTCTCGTTTAACAGGTAGCACCAGCATTTTGATAAGCTGCTTCTGTGTGTCTTTAGCCGCTCAAGCAGAGGTGACTTTGAGCGTGACTGAAAATAGCCTTTTGATTGAACAGGCAGAGCTAAGCGCACCGTACTATACTCTGCCTACCAGTGCTATGCGCAAGGTTAATGGCGTGATTGGTGCAGAATACAATTTGTCTTTGTCAGGCCATCTCAGCAGTTATACTTGGGAGATGATGCCCGGTATAAGTGCTAAAATAGCCTACGATAAAGCCTTAGAAGAGCTCAAAACAGTTAATGTACAGGTGCTCTATCAATGTCACGGTCGCTCTTGTGGGTCTAGTAATCAATGGGCAAATAAGGTATTTCATCAATCACGTCTCTACGGTCTAGACAGTCAGCAATCTTATGCGGCTCTAAAACAAGACACCTTGAAGGGAGCAAATTATTATGCCCTTTATAGTACCGAACGTGGGAACAGAAAGGTGTACTTACACCTAGAAATGATCCAGGGAATGTAACACTACATAGGATAATAAACATGCCTACCGTCGCATTAGTATTGGGTAGTGGTGGCGCCCGAGGTAACGCCCATATTGGGGTGATTCAAGTATTAGAAGAGCAGGGTTTTGACATTATAAGTGTGTCGGGATGCTCCATGGGTGCTGTGGTTGGTGGTATGTATGCTGCTGGTAAGCTGCCTGTTTTTACTGAGTGGGTTTCAGGTTTATCCCGGTTCGACGTGTTTCGTTTAGTTGACATGTCGCTTCTGTCCATGGGAGCTATTCGTGGCGAAAAGGCCTACGCCATACTTGAAGACTTTGTAGGTGATCAGCTGATTGAAGACCTGCCAATATCCTACACCGCTGTTGCTACAGACTTAGTTAAGCAGCAAGAAGTGTGGTTTCAGTCTGGTAAGATAATGGATGCAATACGAGCCAGTGTTGCAGTGCCTGGAATGATTATGCCTGTGACAGAGGACGATCGTTTCTTGGTGGATGGTGGCTTACTTAACCCTATACCCATTATGCCAACGGTGCCAGATCAGGCCGATTTGATTATTGCGGTGAATTTAAATACAAATGTAGAAAAGTCTTGTTCTATTCAGGGCTCAAAGTTAAATATTGCAGAGTATAGTGACGACTTGAAATCACCTGGCGCAAACGCCTCAAAAAGTCAGCGTAGTCATTTACAATGGAATAAGATGGAAATGCTAAATCAGTGTTTTGAAACAATGCAGGCGACCATGGCAAAATACAAAATAGCAGGCTATGAACCAGACGTTGAGATAAAAATAGACCGCAACGCCTGCAATTTCTTTGAACTCTATCGAGCAAAAGAAATGATTGAGATTGGTCGGCATGCAACACTAGATGCACTGCAGGCCAATCACAAAATCTGACTAAGAACTAATTAACGTTAAGAACTCTGCACGAGTACGTGCGTCTTCGCGTAACTTGCCC